>Ga0194132_10001503_pt1 | contig 46917 bp, 32 predicted proteins | sample TA2KigOf80mmetaG_FD_148612 | JGI IMG/M metagenome (GOLD analysis project Ga0194132, IMG submission 148612) | Freshwater microbial communities from Lake Tanganyika, Tanzania - TA2015054 Kigoma Offshore 80m | ecosystem: Environmental > Aquatic > Freshwater > Lake | place: Tanzania: Lake...
GGATTTCGCGACGACGCATCCCGCTCCCAATAGAATCAACGACCTGCCGCGACTCTCCGCTGCCAACTGTAGAAGACGGGTGTGAACCAGCCATGGACGAGAGGCTCCGTATCCTCATCACGCATCATGCACCCGACCAACTGGACCGCTCGGTACGCGGACTCTTCGACACGGAGATCGCTCCTCCAGGCCGTTTTCATCTGCACTTGTGCGGCGGGGCGCACGACCTCGGCGAGACGAGAATCCACCCCAAGCAACATGGCTTGGTCATTCACGGGCTCGAACGTGACGGATACCTCGCCGGTAAGGTTGACTTTGATCATCTGGAGAACTCGGTACTCATAGAACGCCGGCGAGACGCTGGTGGGCGCTGGACGAGCCGGGAGACTCCCCTGCCGTTGGATCTGCCGCAAAAGTCTGCTCCCGCGGTGCAGCGGAGCGAGGGCCCGCCAGTCACGGTGGAGCGGATTGTCCTCGAAAACTTCCGCCTGTTCCACCGGCTGGAGCTCGACCTCCGGCACACTTCCCGGTTGCCGGGCAATTGGACCTGCATCGCGGGCATCAACGGCGCAGGCAAGTCGAGCATCGTGCAAGCGATTGCGCTTGCCGTCCTCGGCGACGAATTGGGGCGGGAGCTCGGCGGCAAGTGGCTGGACCGCTGCCGCCGCATCGACAACGCCTCGAAGTACGACGCAAAGATCGAAGTGGTGTTTCGCGACCCAGGTGGACGCGAGCGCGTCACCCGGCTGGACATCATGAGTGACGGATCGCTGTGGTCGCCGCCGGAGTCAAAGTCCTTCGGCGGGGAGCTGCGGAATCGGGTTTGCCTGGCGTATGGGGCCACCCGCAACCTGTCCCCGAGCGCTGAGCTTCATACGAGCACGAAAAGCGACGATGTCCGCTCAATGATGACCGTCTTTGATCCGCTCGCGCGCCTGGCGAATGCCGAATCGGTGTTGCGCCTGACGTCGGCGCCGCTTTTCCAAAGCCTGATCCGGCAGGTCTTTGACAAAGAAGTGGAGGTAGCGGAGCGGACCAGCGGGATCCAATTCAGAGTCGGAGGCCGTGAGGTGGTTGAGGCCGTGGACCTCCCAGACGGCTTCCGGACCTCCGCCGCCTGGCTCGCGGACCTGTGCGCCGCCTGGATGAAGAAACGGCCGGAGTTGGCGTCGCGGCCAGACCCTGCGCTGATCGAAGCGATCGTAGTGATCGACGAGGTGGACCTGCATCTCCATCCGTCGCTCCAGCGCTCGCTGGTGCCGCGGCTCCGGGCGGCGCTGCCCAGGGTTCAGTGGATCGTAACGACCCACTCGCCGCTGGTGCTGGCCAATTTCGACAGCAGCGAAATCATCGCGCTCGACCGGTCAGCCGAGGGCGGGATCCGCAAGCTCGACCGCCAGATCATGGGGTTCACAACCGACCAGATCTATGAGTGGCTGATGGGAACAGAGCCGACGGGAGCCGCACTTGAAAACCAGGTGGACGCCCCCGAAAGCGACGACTCTGAGATCGCCGAGATGCTGCTCATGTCGCCGCGTTCGAACGCGGAAGATGCCAAGCAACGGTACCAGAAACTGCGCTCCCGGCTCAGCGGGACAAAACCGTGAGGCGCTTCACGCGCCCCGTGCTGGTTCTTCCGTCCTTAAAGGATCGCGAACCGGCACAGAAGCCGAAGACGTTTACCGGCCACTGGACCAACCCGGATGTGCGCGGCGCGCTGCTGGCCATGCAGGGATGGGTGTGCGCATACTGCGGCGTGGATCTGGAACAGCACGCGTTTGACGTCGAGCATTTCCGGCCCAAGGGGAACGTTACGGATGATCCGGGACATGAAGGTTACTGGTGGCTGGCCTACGAGTTCTCGAACTACCTCCTCTCCTGCACCGCCTGCAACCAGAAGCAGAAGATCGACAAATTTCCGCTGCTCCCGGGCGGGGTCAGGGCAACCGCCGCGACACGTGATCAGGTGAAGACCGAGTTGCGCGCCCTCATCGATCCGGCAGCGGACCCCGTCGAGGACCTGATCGAGATCGACACCAGCGACAAGCTCGCGCGGCTGAGACCCAAGCCAGGAATCACGCCGTCACAGGAGGCAGCCGTCAAAGAGACGATCCGGATGTTGCGGCTCAACAGGTCCCTCCGGATTCTTCGCGGGCGCCTGCGCGCGCTCGAACGGGCGGTGGGCGCGGCGGACAACAACGCCGTGGACCGCCTGCGCATCCGGGCTTGCCGGCACAGATCCCACAGTCTCGCGTACTACCAACTGTTAGCCTCCCTTGCGCCGGACCAGGCGCCAGAGACAGCGGCGGAGCGGGACTGGCTGATCAAAAAGCTGGTCCGCGCGCTCGCACAAGCGGCCAAAATCCTCGATAATGGTGGAGACGAAAATGACGAGCGCCAATGCGCGGAACTGGTCTGGGCCGCGGCGGTACTGCTGAGCCTCGGAGCGCCAGTCGATGCGGCCCTCAGCTCAGCCAATCTGGAAGCCGAGAAGCTGCTGGTGCAGGACTTCGCCGCCGGGTTGTAGCTACTGGTCGCCGTCAGCCAGCACCGGGGCCGGAGTGGACACTCCCCGGTTCGGCGCTATCCGCACCACCACCGGTTCGCTGGCCAAGGCCTTGAGCTTGGAGAACGGCACTACATAGACGCCGCTGTTGATCACCCCCAGGGTCCGCAGATGCGTTCCGCCGAGATGCTCCACCTTCCGGTGCTCGTTGGGCGACGGTCCTGTCCGGAACTGGACAATCACCTCCGCCTTGTCGGCGGGTTTCGCTTGGTCCATTACCTTGCGCAGGTCGGACGGAAGCTTGCTTTCCCATGAACTCGCCCAGACGGTGACAGCCAGGGCGGTAGCGTGGCACATGGCTACTAGTGTTTTCACGCATCCGGGATAAGCAATCCAGGGGCCATTCGCAAGTACTTTGAGATCAACGCTCCAGATGGACCGGACCGGACAAAGTGTCCTTTGGAACCGGACATTTTGACCGCTACGCTACACTGAAGTCTCTCCCACATGCAGCTTGATAAAGTGTACGAACCCCAACGGTTCGAACCGCGCTGGGCTCAGTCCTGGATCGATTCCGGTATTTTCCACGCCCCTACGGCCGAGTCGAGCGCCGGCCGCGACGTGTTCACCCTCGTCATCCCGCCGCCGAACGTGACCGGTTCGCTCCACATGGGCCACATGCTGGAGCACACCGAAATCGACGTGACGATCCGCTGGCACCGCATGCGCGGCGACGCCACATTGTGGCTGCCGGGAACCGACCACGCAGGGATCGCAACGCAGATGGTGGTGGAGCGCCAGCTCGCGGCCGAGGGAACCAACCGCCACGCGCTCGGACGCGAAGCCTTTGAGGAGCGGGTCTGGAAATGGAAGGCCGAGTCCGGCGGAACCATAAAACGGCAGATGATCCAGGTAGGCGCCTCATGCGACTGGTCCCGTGAGCGGTTCACCCTGGATGAGGGGCTGAACCGGGCGGTCCGCGAGACTTTCTGCAGGCTGTACGAGAAGGGACTCATCTATCGCGGGACCTACATGATCAACTGGTGTCCGCGCTGCCAGACGGCGTTGTCGGATCTCGAAGTGGACCACGCCGCGATGCCGGGCAGCCTTTGGCACATCCGGTACCCAGTGATTGGCACGGACGAGTTCCTGACGGTGGCGACCACGCGTCCCGAGTCCATGCTGGGCGACACGGCGGTGGCAATCAACGCGCGCGACACACGCTACCAGCATCTGCACGGCAAGACAGTCCGGCTGCCGCTCATGGATCGTGAGATCCCGATCGTGCTCGATGACATGGCGGATCCCGAGTTCGGCACCGGATGCGTGAAGGTGACTCCGGCGCACGACCTGAACGACTTCGAGTGCGGACGGCGGCACAATCTGCCCAGCATCAGCGTGATCGACACGCACGCGCGGATCACAGCAGCGGGTGGCGTGTACGCGGGGCTCGACCGCTACGAAGCCCGCAAGCGGATCGCCGCGGATCTGGAGCAGCAGGGGTACCTGGTGAAAACCGAACCGTACGCGCTATCGGCCGGCCAGTGCCAGCGCTGCAAGACGGTGGTCGAGCCGCTCGTGTCGACGCAATGGTTCTGCAAGATGAAACCGCTGGCCGAGCCCGCGATCGCCTGTGTCGAAGACGACCGGATCCGCTTCATTCCCGAGGCTTGGACCAAGACGTACTTCGAGTGGATGCGCAACATCCGCGACTGGTGCGTGTCGCGCCAGCTCTGGTGGGGACACCGGATTCCGGCATGGCACTGCAAGGATTGCGGTGACGTCACGGTGGCGCGCGAGACTCCGGCGGCGTGCGGTTCGTGCCAGTCAGCCGGGATCGTGCAGGATCCCGACGTGCTCGACACGTGGTTCAGCTCGGGGCTCTGGCCCTTCTCGACCATGGGCTGGCCGGAACAGACCGAAGACCTGGCGCGGTTCTATCCGACAAGCCTGTTGATCACGGGATTCGACATCCTGTTCTTCTGGGTGGCGCGGATGATCATGCTGGGCCTGGAAATGATGGGCGACGTTCCGTTCCGCCAGGTCTACATCCATGGACTGGTGCGTGACGCGGAGCGCCAGAAGATGTCCAAGACCAAGGGCAATGTGATCGATCCGCTTGAGGTGACGGTGAAGTACGGCACGGATGCGGTTCGCATGAGCCTGCTGCAGGGGGCGGCGCCGGGCACCGACATCGTGCTGACCGACGAGCGGATGCAGACGGCGCGCGCGTTCGCCAACAAGATCTGGAACGCGGCGCGGTTCGTGTTTCTCAAGATGGAGCAGTCGGGCGTGGAGCCGTGGGTCCCCGGTGAGGTGGTCATGCGCCCAGTGGGCGAGTCGCCGTCGCTTGAAGACCGGTGGATCTTCTCGCGGTTGAACCGTTGCGCCGACCAGATGAACCGGTCCATCGCCAACTACCGGTACCACGAAGCCGCGCAGACCGCGTGGGGCTTCTTCTGGCACGAGTTTTGCGACTGGTACGTGGAGTTGAAGAAGCTGCGGTTCACTGAAGGATCAGGGCTGACCGCGGACTGGAAGAATATGTTGACGGTGTTCGAGTCGGCGCTGCGGCTGTTGCATCCGGTGATGCCGTTCCTCACCGAAGAGTTGTGGCAGCGCGTTGCGGCGAATTGGACCGTGCGCCCGCAGTCGATCGCGCTGACCGCATATCCTCAGTGCGACACTGCTGGAATCGATGAGGCCGCCGAGTCCGACATGGGGTTACTGCAGGAGATCATCACCGCGGCGCGAAACCTGCGGGCGGAGTTGAAACTCGATCCCAAGGAGCAGCTCAGCGGGGTCCTCTATTCGTCTGGCCGTGCGTTGGAAGTGGCCGGGGCTGAGCCAGAGGCGGTGTCGAAACTGGCGGGAGTCAAGCTGGATCTTCGGGCCGGACAGGCGCCGAAGCTCGGTGGGGCCATGCGGGCGACGCCGGATTTCGACCTCGGCCTGGAGGTTCCGGCCGCGCAGTTGGAAGTGCTGCGGAAGCGCCTCGAAAAAGAGATCGAGCAGTTGGACAAGACGATCGCGAATTCGCAGCGGCAGCTTGGCGATGAGAAGTTTTTAAGCCGCGCGCCGGATCACGTGGTGGCGGGCATCCGGGAGAAGCTTGCGGAATACGAGTCGCAGGTGGCGAAGAGCCGGGAGTCGCTGGCAGCCTTGGGTGGTGCTCACCTGAATCTGGCGGGAGAACGGACATGAAGTCACGGCCACGCACGCGGAATACTCAGTTCCCCTCAGGTTTCTCCGCCACCGGGACGGACTCGACAACCTCCTTCCAGTCGATCCACTTGTCCCTTCCGCGGATCCATTTCTCAAACCAGTTGAACTCGGCCTGCATCTTGATGTACTGATAGCGCGGCTCGGTCAGCCCGTGCGGCATGCGCGGATACACGATCAGCTCCGTGGGCACGCCGAGCTTCTTGAGCGCCATGTGCATCTCATCGCTTTGTGGCTTGGGCACGCGCGGATCCGCCTCGCCCACCTGGAATAGAGTCGGCGTCTTCGCGTTCTTGATGTAACGGATCGGCGACATCGCCACCCAGTGGTCCCAGTTGTCGTACGGCGTGCCTTTGAAGTAGTGCTCGCGGTTGGCCTGGCTATCGTTCTGCGCGTACATCGACACCCAGTTGGCCGCGCCCGCACCCGAAGAGATCGCCTTGAACCGGTTGGTATGCGTGAGCGTCCAGTTCGACCAGTGGCCGCCCGCGCTCCAGCCCATCATGCCCAGCTTTTCGGGATCGGCGATGCCCTGTGCGATCACGTGGTCCACCCCGGCCATGATGTCGTCGAAGGCCTGGGGGAAATAGTTGCCGACAATCGACGTCCGGAACTCCTCTCCGTAATTCGTCGATCCGCGGTAGTTGGGATGGAGCAACGCGTAGCCCGCGCCCGCGAACACGTGGTCATACCGCGAGTAGCTGCCGGCGAACGACTGGGTGGTGGCCGCTGCCGGACCCCCGTGGATCTGCACGATCAGCGGGTAGCGCCTGCCCGGCTCGTAGCCCACGGGCTTCACCAGCAGTCCTTCGATCTGCTTGCCGTCGGTCGATTTCCAGCGGATGGCTTCGGTGGCTCCCAACTGGAACTCGTCCAACTGGGACGCCGAGTTTGTGAGGCGGGTCCACCCGCCGCGGTCGCCCAGTTCGGAGAGCGACGCCAGGAAGTAGTCGGACGTGTGGGTCGAGTCCGCCGCCGAGATCAGGAACTTGCCCGTGTCCTGGTGCAGGGAGAAGCTGAGCGAATGGCCGCCGCGGGTCAATTGGCGCGACTTTCCAGACGCGGGGTCGAGCGAGAACACCTGCGTCGTGGCGCCGATGCCCGACGTGAAGTAGATCGCGGAACTGTCTGGAGCCCACACGGGGTCCGCGATGTCGATGTCTGCGTCCTTTCCGGGGATCACGCGCCATTTGCCTCCCTCAATGGGACGCAGATAGACGCGGTCACGCCGGAAGTATGTGAACTCCTCCGGGGCCACCATCGCCACCCACTTGCCGTCTGGCGAGACCATTGGAGTCCCTTCCGAGACACTATTTTCTGTGAGGCGTTCGATCTTTCCCGTAGGAGCGTGCAGCAGCCAGGCTTCGCGATTCCGCGAGGCCATGTCGGTGTCATGCCGCAGCGTCGACCGGCTGGATACGCCGAGCCAGGCCCCCGATTCCGGCGTGCGGAACGAGCGCATCGAAAAATCCGCGCCCGAAGTGAGACGGCGTTCCTTGCGATTGGCCACGTCGAGCTCCCAGATGTGAACCGGCGGCCGGGGCTGGTCGGCGATCCGCATGTCGAACTTCAGGTCGACGCGCTTCTTTTCGAGCGGATTCAACTCGTCGGCCGCGGTGAAGTAGATCGTGGAAGAGTCCGGGCTCCAGGCGAACGACTCCACTGGAGTCGAGTGGCGCAACCGGACCCGGGCCATCGAATCCGAGTCCATCCCGAACAGGTGGAGCTGGCGCGCTTCCGGGGTCCCGCCAAGAATCGCGATCCGCTTCCCGTCCTTGCTGAAGGCGAACGACACCACACCGCCGGCGATCTCGCTGATCTTGCGCGCCTCGCCACCGTCGACCGCAAGCAAATAGACTTGGATGCTGTTGCCCTCGCGGTCCGACTCGAAGGCGAGGAAGCGCCCGTCAGGGGAGAAGGCCGGCGATCGCTCATTCTTGTCGCGCGTGTAGGTGAGCTGGCGCGACCTCCCCGTCGCAGTCTCGACCAGCACCAGATCGGTGTACCGCTTGCCCGCTTTCCAGTCGAGATTCGACACCGTGTGAGCGAACCAGCGTGCATCACGGGACAATATTCCGTCCGACACTTGCTTGAGATGCATCACGTCCAGCGGCTTCATCGGACGGGGCTCGGCCCAAGCCAGCGCGGCGGCGGCGAGCAGGATCGGCAGCTTCATTCCTATGATGCTACTCCCCACCGGGCCTTCAGATGTTGGACACTATTGCAATGAGCCCCTCCAGCCGCCGCCGGTTTCTCCAGTCCGGCGCGGCACTCACCGCGTTTGGTTTCGATCTACGCCCTGCCCAGGCTGCGGTCCGCGAACTGAAAATCTCACGCACGACGCAGACGCATTCAGTGTGTCCGTATTGTGCCGTGGGATGCTCGGTGGTGATCCACACTCTCGGCGACAAGGCGCGCAACGTCAAGCCCGCGGTGGTCCACATCGAAGGGGATCCCGAGAGTCCGATCAATCGCGGCACGCTGTGTCCGAAAGGCATCTCGCTCAAGGAGTTCGTCAACAGCCCGCGCCGGCTGACGCGGCCGCTCTACCGCGCACCTGGCGCCAAGGACTGGACCCCGATCTCCTGGGAGGAAGCCTTCACGAAAATGGCGGCGCGGATCAAGAAATCGCGTGACGCCGGATTCAAGGCCAAGGACGACCAGGGCCGCACGGTAAACCGGCTGGACAACATCGCCATGATCGGCGGCTGCACGGACGCCAACGAAGTGAACTTCCTGATGTCGAAGTTCCGCTTCGGACTGGGGATCCTGCCCTACGAAAACCAGGCCCGTCTTTGACACGGCCCCACGGTGGCCAGTCTGGCCGCGACCTTCGGACGGGGAGCAATGACCAACGGCTGGTGCGATGTCGCCAATGCGGACGTCGTGCTGGTGATGGGCGGGAATCCGGCGGAGAACCACCCGGTGGGATTCCGGTTCGTGATGGAAGCCCGGCGCAACCGCGGCGCCAAGCTGGTGTGCGTGGATCCGCGGTTCAACCGAACGGCAGCGGTGAGCGACACCTACGTACCCATCCGCGCGGGCACCGACATCGCGTTCCTCGGCGGATTGATCCACTACTCACTGTCGACCGGCAAGTACCAGGCCGACTACGTCCGGCAGCACACCAATGCGGGTTTCCTGGTCAAGGAAGGCTACGGATTCGAGAATGGCCACTTCAGCGGCTGGGACGCGGCCAAGAAGAGCTATGACAAGTCGAGCTGGCAGTACGAAACCGGCCCAGACGGATTCGTGCGCACGGATCCCACGTTCGAGCATCCGCGCAGCGTCTTCCAGTTGATGAAGAAGCACTACTCGCGGTACACGCCGGAGAAGGTGTCTGAGGTGTGCGGCTGTACGCCGGAGCAGTTCACCAAGGCGGCGGAGATGATCACCGTCGCGGCGGCCAAGGACAAGTCCGGCACGGTGCTGTACGCGCTGGGATGGACCCAGCACAGCCACGCGGTCCAGTTGATCCACACCGCGGCGATGGTCCAGTTGCTGATGGGGAACATCGGCATGCCCGGCGGCGGAGTAAACGCGCAACGTGGACACGCCAATATCCAGGGCGCAACCGACATGGGCTCGTGGATGAATCTGCCGGGCTACCTGAAGATCCCGCGGGCGAGCCAGACGGCCCTCGACGCCTATCTGAAGGCGAACACGCCCAAAGCGCTGCGGCCCGATTCGCTCAACTATTGGGGCAACACGCCAAAATTCATGGTGAGCCTGCTCAAGACCTATTACGGCGACCAAGCCACCAAGGCGAACGGTTTCGGCTATGACTGGCTGCCCAAGCTCGGCGACGGCGAGAACCAAAGCTGGGGCTACTTCTTTGACCGCATGTACGCGGGCGGGCTCCAGGGGATGATCAGCTTCGGGATGAATCCGGTGGCGAACGGTCCCAACACGGCAAAGATGCTGGGTGCGCTCGCCAAGCTCGACTGGATGATCGTCGCCGAGAATTTTGAGACCGAAACCGCCGCGTTCTGGAAAGCGAAGCCGCTCGCCAGTGAGTACTACGGCGAGGCGCCTGCGCCGGAGGACATCAAGACCGAAGTGTTCCTGCTGCCCGCCTCCTGCTTTGCGGAAAAGGACGGAGCGTTCGTCAACTCCTCGCGCTGGCTGCAGTGGAAAGAGGCGGCGCTCGATCCGCCCGGCGACGCCAAGCTCGACCAGGACATCATCGCCGAGCTGTTCCTTCGGATCCGCGCGTTGTATGAGAAGGACGGCGGTCCATCGCCGGAGCCCCTGATGGCCATGAGTTGGAACTACGCGACGCCGCGGTCGCCGCTGTTGGCCGAGGTCGCGCGCGAGGTCAACGGCCACGATCTCGCCACTGGACGCCGGCTCTCCGGATTCGGCGAGCTGAAGGACGACGGCACAACCACGAGCGGCAACTGGATCTACAGCGGCATGTGGCCGGAGTCCGGAAACCTGATGGCGCGGCGTGTGCAAGAGGATCCAACCGGGCTTGGCTTGTATCCGCAGTGGGCCTGGTCGTGGCCCGCCAACCGCAGGATCCTGTACAACCGCGCATCGGTCGACAACACCGGCAAGCCCTGGGATCCCACGCGCGCGCCTCTGAAGTGGAACGGCCAGCGCTGGTCCGGCGACACACCGGACTACAAGGCCGACGCGGCTCCCGACAAGTTCGGAGCTTTCATCATGAACGCGGAAGGCGTCGCCAAGCTGTTTGCGGCGGACCTGGCCGAGGGCCCATTCCCGGAGCACTACGAACCGTGGGAATCGCCCGTGCCAAATCCCATGCACCCGGAGGTCAGCTTCAACCCCGTGGCGAAGGTGTTCACCTCGGCCGCGGACAAGCAAGGCACTCCCGACAAGTTCCCGTACGTCGGCATCACCTACCGGCTCACCGAGCACTTCCATTTCTGGACCAAGCACACGGCGGGCAGCTCGCAGCTCCAGTCGAATTTCTTCGTCGAGATCGGTGAGGATCTGGCCAAGGAGAAGGGGCTCAAGTCCGGCGACAAGGTCCGTGTGTCCACCGCGCGCGGCAAGGTGGAGGGCCCGGCGCTCGTGACGCGCCGCATGAAGGGACTCAAGGTGAACGGCAAGATCGTGCACCAGGTGGGACTCCCGATCCACTGGGGATTCCTCGGCCACGTGTCCGGACCGCTGATCAACAACCTGACGCCCTCGGTGTTTGATCCCAACTCGGGAACGCCCGAGTACAAGGGATTCCTCGTCAACGTGGAGAAAATCGCATGACCACCACTGTCGCCAAGCTGGTCGACACGAGCCTGTGCATTGGCTGCAAGGCGTGCGAGCTTGCCTGCCAGGAATGGAATGACCAGGAGTTTACGCTCGGCACGTTCGACGGCACCTACCAGACTCTCCCCGATCTCGAACACAACTTCTGGAACCTGATCAAGTTCAACGAATTCGAGCGCGACGGCCAGATGTCGTGGCTGATGGCCAAGTACCAGTGCATGCACTGCGCCGATCCCGGGTGCCTGCGCGCCTGTCCCGCTCCGGGCGCCATTATCCAGCGCCCCAACGGCATCGTCGACTTCGTGCACGACAACTGCATCGGCTGCGGATACTGCATCACCGGGTGTCCGTTCGATGTCCCGCGGCTGTCGCCGAAAACCAAGAAGGTCTACAAGTGCTCGCTGTGCTCGGACCGGACCTCGGTCGGCATGGCGCCGGCCTGCATCAAGACGTGTCCCACGAACTGCCTGACCTTCGGGGCGCGCGACGAGCTTCTGCGCAAGGCGGATTCACGCGCAGAGCAGCTTCGCGGGAATGGTGACCAGGATGCCGGCGTGTACAACCCGGAAGGCGTCGGCGGCACGAACGTGATCTACGTGCTGCGCGACGCGAAGAATCCCGAGAGCTACGGCCTGCCGAAGGACCCCGGAATTCCCTGGACGCTGTCGCTGTGGAAGGGTCCGGTAAAGTGGCTCGGCTCGATGGTGTTCCTCGGCGGGATTCTCGGCGCTTTCCTGCACTTTGTCCGTTACGGACCCAAGGACCATGGCGATGAGCATGAATAAACAGATCTCGCGGTTCGACCTTACCGAGCGCGCCATCCATTGGATGTCGGCCATCAGCTTCGTCTACGCGGCGCTCACCGGACTCGCGCTGTGGTCGCACAAGCTCTATTGGCTGGCATCGGTGTTCGGCGGCGGACCCACCGTCCGCGGCATGCATCCCTGGGGCGGCGTGCTGTTCGCCGTCTCGCTGGGATTCATGTTCCGGCGCTGGGCGCGTGTCATGCAGCTCGACTCCGACGACAAGGTCTGGATGAAGAACTCGCATCTCTATGCGATGCACCGCGACCAGGAGCTGCCCGAGACGGGCCGGTTCAACGCCGGACAGAAGATGATGTTCTGGATGCAGTCGGCGTTCGCCGTGCTGCTGTTCGCGAGTGGACTGGTGCTGTGGTTCCCTGAGATAGCACCGCGTTCTGCGCGACTGCTCGCGGTGTTGGTGCATCCGCTGGCGGCGATTGGGTCGATCGGTGGAATCATCCTGCATATCTACATGGGCACCGCGGTAGTTCCGGGCGCGCTGCGGGCGATGACGCGCGGCACGGTGAGCCAGGGCTGGGCGGCGTCGCACCATCCGAAATGGTTCCGCGAGCTTTCCAAGCACTGAAATGAAACGGTCCCTGTTCCTCCTGGCGCTTGGCGGCGCATCCTGCACACGGCTGTTCTACAAGGCGAGCGCCACCATCGGACGCGAGAAGCGCGACATCCTCACCTCGCGCGTCAAGGACGCCCGGAAGGATCAGGAGGAGGCCAAGGAGCAGTTCCAGACAACGCTCGAAGCCTTCCAGGCCGTCACCGGATTCCAGGGCGGCAAGCTCGAAGACGTCTACAGCAAGCTGAGCAAAGAGTTCGACCGGTGCGAGGACCGCGCCAAGGACGTCAGCGACCGCATCGAGTCCATCGAGAAGGTCGCCAAGGACATGTTCCGCGAGTGGAGCAAGGAGATCGACGAGATCGGCGACCGCTCGCTCCGCACCCAAAGCCGCACGCTGCTGCGCGACACGCAGACCCGCTATGACGCGCTCGCCGGGAAGCTCAAGGAGTCTGAGCGGCGGATGACGCCGGTATTGCGCGCGTTCCGCGACCAGGTGCTGTTCCTCAAGCACAACTTGAACGCCCGCGCGATCCAGTCGCTCAAGGACACCTCGGTCAAGATCGACGCCGACGTGACCGCGCTCATCCGCGACATGGATGCTTCCATTCGCGAGGCGGATGCGTTCGTCGCCACCCTCGCCAAACAGGAGTCGTAGAGCGTCTGGGGATGATCCTCGCCGCCAGCCTGGTCCTGATGCAACTGGCGCAGAATCCGTCGCCGATGACGGAGACCACGCGCGCGCATCCCCGCCTGAAACAAGTGGAGCCGGCGGGCCGCCGCATTGACATGCGGGTGGGACGCCTGTTCCTGCCCGCCAGATTCAAGCCCGGAGGAAAGAAGCCGCTGATCGTGCACTTCCACGGTGCGCCCTGGATCGCTGAGCTGGCAGGCGAGCTGCAGCGGACCGCGGTGGTCACGGTCCAGTTGGGCGCGGGCTCATCGCGCTACGCCGCGCCGTTCCGCGAGGATCCCGAGCTGTTCCGCAAGCTGCTGGCGGAAGCGCGCGAAATGGCGAAGACCCAGTTCGATCCCGTGATCCTTTCAAGCTGGAGCGCGGGCTACGGCGCGATCCGCGAGATCCTGCGCGGGACGCTGCCGCCCGTGGGGATCCGGATCTTGCTGATCGATTCGGTCCACGCGGGTTATTCCGAGGCGGCGCAGACCGACCCGTCGGACATGGCCGAGTTTCTCGATTTCGCCAGGCTGGCAACCCAGGGCAAGCGGCGGATGGCGATCGTGCACTCGGAGATCTATCCGGGGACGTTCGCGTCGACCACGGAAACCGCCGACTATCTGCTGGCGAAACTGGGCATCCGGCGCAAGGCGGTGCTCCGTTGGGGTCCGATGGGGACGCAGCAGTTGAGTGACACCCGGCGCGGCGGACTGCGGGTGATGGGCTTCGCGGGCAACTCCGCGCCCGACCACATCGATCACATCCACGCGCTGCCCGAGTTTCTCAAGATGATGCGGTAACTCAGGTGGTAGAATCGGCGCAATGACAGCCAGGTTCGCCGAACAGGCGCTGACGATCCTTGGGGGGCGAGGAGACAACAAGAGAAATCTGCGGGACCTGGGCGACCACCTGCACCAACTGGTGCCGTTCGTGGGCGCGGGGATGTCGATGCCGTTCGGGTACCCGGCTTGGGGTGGACTGGTGAAGAGCCTCGCGCCAGACGGCGTGAAGGCTGAAGTCGAAGCGCTGTTGAAGCATTTTCATTACGAGGACGCGGCGGCTGCCATTGCGGATGAAGTCGCACCCAAGCAGTTCCGGCAGGCGATCGCGGAGGCGTTCGCGGAGTCGGAGCTGCCAGTGCCGCTGGCAGGGGCGGTGACTCATCTCGCAAGAGTCGCGAAAGGCCCCGTGATCACGACGAATCTCGACCGGGTCCTGGAGCGGGCGTTCAAAGAGGCGGGCAACGAGTTTCAGTCGGTCTTCGCGTCCGGCCCGATCGGACCGGCGTCCGGGGCGATCCACAAAGGGCAGCGCGCGCTGATCAAGATCCACGGGGACTACGGGAACCCGCCTTGGGTGCTAACCAAAGACGAGTACGAAGAGGCGTACGGCCGTACCGCTACCGCGCCAGTGGACATGAGCAAGCCGCTGCCGACTCTACTGCGTCAGGCCGTGAGCGCGCGGGTGCTATTGTTCCTGGGATGCAGTCTTCAGGGCGACCGGACCGTGCAGGTGATCGCGCAGGTGGTCAAGGATCTCGGCGTCGAGCACTTCGCGCTCCTGCCGGACACCGAGAACACACCGGAACGCTTGAAACAGTTCGAGGACTGGAAAATCCGGCCATTGTTCTACGGAAAGGGCCGGCATGACGTCATCGAGCCGTTTCTCCAGTGCATCGCCGGTGCGATTACGGACCAGCCCACCGCCGCCCCGAGTCCGAAAACGCTGGTGGCGCAGCTCCGGGCGCAAGTGGCGGATTCGATCCGTTTGCGGTGCGGCACGATCAAGGTGCTCGATATGGAGCAGCCGATCGGTCTCGGCTCTCTGTACACCGATGTTCATATCCTGGAGCAGTTGACCAGCCGGCAGCGTTCGGATGTCGAGCAATTGCTGCGGGACCGCGGCAGCGATCCGAACCGGTTCGGACTGCCGCCCCGCAAGGAGAGAGTGGCGGGACTCGCGGCGTTCGGGCAGCATCGCCACCTCTTGATCTATGGCAAGCCGGGCGCGGGAAAGACGACGTTCCTCAAGCGGCTCGCCTTCGAGTGCAACGAAGGGCGGCTCCGCGCGGATCATGTCCCGGCGTACGTTCCGCTTCGTGAATTCGCCGACGCCGGCGGGAACCCGGCGTTGGCCTCCTATATCCAGCAGCCGTGGCAGGGAGCCGGGACGAAAGCCGTCCTCAAGGAGGGGCGCATCCTGGTGTTGCTCGATGGCCTGGACGAAGTTCAGGATGCCAAGTTTACCAGGGTCCGGAGAGCGGTCGAGGATCTGCTCAAGGACTACCCGAACTGTCCGGTGGTCGTTACGTGCCGGATTGCCTCACGGGAGTACGCCTTCCCGGGTTTCACCGAAGTGGAAATGGCCGACTTCGGGGACGAACAGATCCGGATCTTCAGCGGAAACTGGTTCAACGCGCGCAATCAGCCCGCGAAGGCAGAACCGTTCTTGAGGAGATTGGAGGAGAACGAACGTCTGAAAGAGCTGGCGCAAACTCCGCTCCTGCTGACGCTACTGTGCATCGTCTTCGAAGCGCGCGGCAACTTTGACGGGTCCCGCGCCAAATTGTACCAGGAGGGAGTGGACGTCCTCTTGAAGAAGTGGGATGCATCGCGGGACATCCGGCGGGAACGGCCTGAGTGGTTGACCGCCGAAGCTGTGGAGGATCTCCTCGAGGAGATTGCGTTCCGGAAGATGGAGAGTTCCGAGGTGTACTTCGAACAAGCAGCGCTTGCGCGGACAGTGCAGGACTTCCTCACAGCCCGCGGCGTTCAGACGCCAGTCCCACCGGAAGGAGTCCTCGCAATTGTCGAGAGCCAACTCGGACTCCTTGTGCAAAGGGCCAGGGGAGTCTACTCGTTCTCGCACCTCACGTTCCAGGAGTTCTTCGCAGCCAGAAGGATCGCGAAGAATCCCGGTCTGCTCGATCGCGTTGGCGGGCGCTTCGGCGACACCCGGTGGACCGAGGTGCGGCGCCTCGTGGCCTCGCTCGTGGATGGTGAGTATCTTTTCCCGAGACTGAAGTCCCTGACGGATGCGATGGTGCAGAGCGAGCCGAAGCTCAGCGCGATCGTGTCGTGGACCGCGCGGAAGGCCGCGGCGGGCGGAAGCCGCTATCGCCCGTCGGCCGTTCGAGCCTATTACGCGTGGCTCTTCATCGACCTCGCCCGCCACATCGACCTCGACCTCGACCGCGCGATTCATGCCGCTCGAACCATCGCTCCCGCGCTTGTTCCCGAGATTGAGGAACTGAGAAAACTCTATGCGACTATCCCGCGAGCCAGGTGGGAAGACAAGCTGCGATGGTTCATGCAGGAGCACCGCGACATCGGCCATGAGTGGGGATTGGACAGACGGCAAGCTGAGATCTGGCACGAGTACCTGAGCGCCAACATACTCCTCGTTCCGCTCATGAAAGAATCCCGGACCCTCAGTCCCACCACCCGGACCCAAATCGAAGACAGCATCCTCACCCTGCCCGATGGGTCGCCCGGACTCCCCCCTGCCGCCGGAACACGAAGAACTCGCTCGCCACAAAATTGAGAAGCGACGCCGTGGCAATCGCAATCAGGTTCGCCGCCAGGTAGTGAATCCCCAGCCACCCGGCAAGCACCCGCATGAGGACCACATTAGCGGCAATCGACAGCAGCCCCGTCGTGAGATTGAACCGCACGAACGCCCGCCAGCCGCCTTCGCGCTCTTTCCAGGTCCAGCGGTCATGCCACAGGAAATTGTGGATGACCACCACCTCCACCGCCGCCGCCGTCGCAATCAAATACGGCCAGCCCAGCACACTCTTAAACAGCGCCAGCGCCACCAACTGGACTCCAATTCCCAATCCGCCAACGGTGTAGAACTTGAGTCCCCGGACGGCCAGTCCGCTCACGGCAGCCGCTCTTCGTTGTACAGCCGGCGCGTGTGCTGGAACACCGCGTTCAACAGCATCACGCCCAGGCCGATGACGCCCACCACCCCGCCGATGTCGAACAGCAGGTGGCGCTCGCCCGCGATCACCGCCCAGGGTCCCCGGAACAGCAGGACCAGGTTGCCGATGCACAACAGGATCCGCAGCTCGGTCGGGCTGAACTTCCAGAACGACAGGTGAAACGTGCCGATCGTGTAAGTCGCCAGATAGACCTCGATCGACAGCATGAAATAGGCAATGATCAGCCCGATGGCCACCGGCCCGCTCATCCACCCGGACATCCCCAGGCCGCCCAGCAGGAACAGGGTCCCGAACATGTCCACCACGTGATCGACGTAGAATCCGTAGCGCGGCCGCTGCCGGTTGCGGACCCGGGCGAGCGTGCCGTCGAGCGAGTCGCCAAACCAGTTGACGATGAGGCAGCCGATCACCAACCAGAGTCCGATGGGATTGGACGCCGAATACCAGTAGCTGAGACCGGCCGCGAGCAGCGACACGAGTCCGAGCGACGTCAGGTGGTCCGAGTTGACCCAGGCCGGCATCCGTTGCGCCAGCCAGATCAGCACCCGCTTCTCGAGCGGGGCGAGCAGACTCATTTGCGCGCGCTGTGCTTCCTTGAATCCCGGCTTGGTAGGAGTTGCCATTGCGGTTGCCATCGGCTTAACGGACGTTCACGCAGTTGAAACCGTTTCGCCGTCACAATCTAAACATGAACAGCGCGAACGACGCAACTCCGCCGAGCAGCGCCACCCATCCCCAGCCCCGCGTGGACGGCAGGCTCCACCACATCACCAGTCCGGTGACGATCCAGAGGATGAACCCGAGGCACACCAAATCGACGACGATTCCCCACAGCGTGTCCTGGATCCGGTCCTGTTCGAATCCACCCTTGGCGTGCATCCCGGTGAGGAACTGGTCGAACCGGAAACGGCGGTCCTCGACGACCAGTTTCTTCTTATCCAGGAAGTACTTGGCCTGGGTTGATTGAAGGAAAGTATAGACGTACACATTGATCTGATTCGGGCCCTGCCGGTAGGCGCCAAAGGCACCGCTCAGGCCCGCGTCTTTCATGATCTGGGCGCCCAGGGGCCGCAGGTCGCCCTGCGGGACCGGAACGTCGTAGTCGCGCTCCAGAACCTTGGTCCAGAGTGGACCCTTGGACTTGTCCAGTTCCTGAAAATAGGCCGGATGGCTGAACACATACGAGCTGACCCCGTACATCAGGAACCAGGGCGAAAGCGACAGCGCCAGGTAGAGGTGCAGGCGGCGGTTGAGGTGTTGGAGCGTCATGGCGTTATGTGGTCCTGAGGAAGATGAGGAAGATCGCGATTCCGGAGAGCAGCGCGGCGGCGCCAAGCACGCGCGTGACTTTGAGCTCCCACCAGAGCCAGAGTCCCGATAGCACCCAGAAGACCATCGCCAGCACGAAGAAGTCCACCGATGCCGCCCAGAAGTCCTCGGTCAGGTAGTCATGCTGGTATCCGCGCCTCCGGTGGAAGCGCTCGAAGAAGTGGTTCCAACGGAACTCCCGCCGCTCGATCGTCACTTTGCTGGTTTCCGGATTCAGCGTCACGCGGCGTTCGTTGGCCGGATGCTGCCGGATCACGGCGAACGGTCCATGCTCGTTGCCCTGCTGCTGCACGTTGAACGTCCCGTCCATGTCGAGCGCGGTGAGCAGGATCCTGGCCTTTTCCCGTGGCGCGGCGTTGTCCGGGAACTGGCCGCGGAATTCGGCAGTGCGCTCGGGCGTCCAGCCGGGCTGTCCCTTGCCCCACAGGTGTTGGAACCACTCGCGGTGGTTCATCATGAACGTGCTGATGGTGTACATGAGCACCCAGGGCGTCAGGAAGAGCGCCAGGTACATGTGAATCCGGCGCAGGATCTTGGACATGTCTGTAAAGCGTACACCGTTTTGCGATCATCATGGTAATGGGTAACCGTTTCCCGTGGTACCTTTGGTGCGCCGTCGCGGCGGTCACCTCGGCGATGATCGGAGCGCACTGGGACATCTCCTGGCACAGGTCCATTGGGCGCGACACGTTCTGGACCCCGGCGCACATCGCCATCTACCTGTGCGGCGTGCTCGGCGGGATCTCGTCGGCCTACCAGATCCTGTGGACGACGTTCGGTAAGGGTCCTGATGCGGAGGCGTCGCGCGATGCGTCGGTCGGCATCTGGGGATTCCGCGGACCCATCGGCGCGTTCATCATGGCTTGGGGCGGCATCGCGATGCTGACCTCGGCGCCGTTCGATGACTGGTGGCACAACGCCTATGGCCTTGACGTGCGGATCATCAGCCCTCCGCACACCGTGCTGGCAATGGGGCTGTTCTCGATCCTGCTGGGATCGCTGCTGGCGGTCACGGGATACATGAACCGCGCCACCGGTTCCACGCGCCGTATGGCCGAGTGGCTCTACATCTACCTCGGCGGCATGACGCTGGTCAACATCGGCACGTTCATCATGGAGCGAATCTTCACGTCCGCGATGCACTCGGGCTTTTACTACCGTGCGATCGCGCTGGCGGTTCCGTTCTACCTGATCGGACTGGCGGTGGCGCCGGGCGTCAAATGGGCGTCGACGCGGATCGCGCTCGTGTACATGCTGTTCTGGGCGGGCATCAATTGGATCCTGCCGCTGTTCCCGGCTGAGCCCAAGCTCGGTCCCGTCTACCACAAAGTGACGCACTTCGTCCCGTCGTTCTTTCCGCTGCTGCTGGTGGTGCCCGGTGTCGCGATCGACCTGATCCTTCGCGCGGGACGCTCGTGGCCGCGCTGGAAAACCGCGCTCGCCGCGGGACTCGCGTTCGCCGCGCTGATGCTGGCGGTCCTGTGGCCGCTCGGCAGCTTCATGCTCACCCCGTGGGCCGACAATTGGTTCTTCTACGGCAAGGTGGCCGACTACCGCACGGGTCCGAACACCTACACGATGCGGCGGATGTTCGTTCCTCCCGAAGACGGGTATTATTGGAATCTCCTGAGCTCGTTCGCGATCGCTCCGTTCATGGCGTGGATCGGATTGCACTTTGGACACTGGCTGGCGCGGGTGAAGCGGTGATCTGGCGGTTGGTGGCCGCGCTGCTACCCTTGGCGGCGGCGGCGCACGTGGGCAGTCCGGACGTGTTCGTCGAAGGCAACGCCGGACCCTACCGGTTATTCGTCGCCGTGCGTCCGCCGGAGGTGATTCCGGGAGTCGCTACGATTGAGGTCCGTTCGGCTGACGATCCCGCGCCCGCGGTCCGGGTCACTCCGCTGCCGATGACCGGTGACGGAGCGAAGTTCCCGCCTACGCCCGACGTTTGCGCACGATCAGCGGACGACCCGCGGTTCTGCGCCGGATCGTTGTGGCTGATGACGAGCGGCTCGTGGCAGGTGCGGGTGATAGCGGAGGGGCCGAAGGGAACGGGACAACTCGCGGTCCCGGTGCCAGCTTCCGCGCAGCGCACGCGCGCGATGGACGCGCCGCTGGGAATCACGCTCGGGGCGCTGGCGCTGATCCTGGCGGTGGGCATCGTGAGCATCGTGACCGCGTCGGTGCGCGAGGCGATGCTCGCGCCGGGAGAACAGCCAGACGCTCCACAGATCCGCAAGTCCAGCCGCGTGCGATGGATCACCGCCGGAGTGGTTGCTGGCGCGCTGTTCCTGGGCAGCAAGTGGTGGGACGCGGAGGCGAGCGCCTATGACCGGCACATCTACAAGCCACTCGAAATGAAGTTGGGAGCGGAACCAGGCGGACGCCTCACGGTGAGCCTCAACGATCCGGGCTGGATCAGCGCGCGCAAGCTCGACGACTTGATCCCGGACCACAACCACCTGATGCATCTGGTCATCGCCCGTCCCGCGCTCGACCGCATCTGGCACTTGCATCCCGATCAGACCGCGCCAGCGCGATTCGAGCAGCAGCTTCCGGACATGCCGCCGGGCGAGTATCTGTTCTGGGCCGACATCGTGCATCAGAACGGATTCCCCGAGACGGTCACCACACGCTTCACGCTGCCGGAGATCAAAGGGCGCGCGTTGCAGGGCGACGATTCGACAGGGCCCGGGGATCCGGCGGCCAAGCCGCTCCAGTTCCTGGACGAGGGGCAGACGTTCCCTGTGAAGAAAATGGTCCTGCTACGCTTCCGGTCCGCAAGTGATGATCTCGAACCCTACATGGGCATGCCGGGACACGCGTTCATCATCCGCAAGGATCATTCCGTGTTCGCGCACCTGCATCCCGGAGGATCAGCGCCCATGGCTGCCGTCGCGCTCACCCGGCCGGACGATCCGCACGCGGGCCATTTCATGTCGGTGCGGACACCGGCGGAGTTCACCTTCCCGTACGGATTTCCAAGCGCGGGGGACTACCGTGTGCTGGTCCAGGTAAAGCGGAACGGGCGCGTCGAAACGGGAGCCTGGGACGTGGCGGTCCGATGATCCGAATCGCGCGTTCACCGGCCTGGGGCTGTAGTCTCGTCCTCGCGGCATCGGTTGTTTCCCACGCGCAGATCTTCACACCGTCATCCGGAAGTCCATTCTCCACGGGCCACGCACCGGAGATGTTGGCCACGGGCGACTTCAACGGCGATGGCCGGCTGGACGTGGTGGCCGCCAGTCCAGGGGGAAACAGCATGTCGGTCCTGTTGGGGAGCGGATCCGGCGCGCTGGCGCTCGCTCCTGGAAGTCCGGTTGCGGCCGGATTCGCTGTCTCGCGGCTGGCGGTGTCCGACTTCAACCTCGACGGGAAGCTTGATGTGGTTGCGGTGGGAACCAACGGCGCCTGCTTCCTGTTTCACGGCGATGGCACAGGACTGCTCACCGCGCAGTCCGGAGGCGACGCCGCGGCGACCGGTGACGTCGTCACCGCCGACTTCAATCGCGACAACATTCCCGATGCCGCATTCACCCGTACCGCGGCCGGCGGATTCGTGATCGCTCCGGTATCGGAGACAACAGTGATCAGCTTTCCGGCCGCGACGGCGCTTGCGAGTCCAGGCCGGCTGTATGCATCCGACTTCAATAACGACGGGCGTCCGGATCTCCTCGTGCTGACTTCCACGGGCGCCGTGGTCCGTTTGGGGAACGGAACTGGCGGCACGACGGCGGGAGCTACGGTGGCGCTGGCCGGAGGTCCGGTGGCCGCCGCCGTTGGCGACTTCAACAACGACGGGCGGCGCGACGCAGCGGTGGTCCACGGAGCCAGCTCGCTCACGATCCTGGCTGGCAACGGATCGGGTGGACTCACTGCTGGAAGTCCGCTGGCCTTTGGAGCCGGCGCGCGCGACCTGGTAGCGGCGGACTTGAACAACGACGGCAACGTGGATCTCGCGCTCGCGAATCTCGCTGGTCAGAATGTACAGGTGCTGTTGGGTAGCGGCGCGGGCGGATTCGCAACGGCTACCGGGAGTCCGTTCGCGGCCTCGAATCCACGGTCGATCGTGACCGGCGATTTCGACAACGACGGCAGGCCGGATCTCGCCACCGCGGACCAGGCGGGCGTTACCGTCACCGTGTTGCTCAACCGCATGGAGCGCATCTTCTTCACTCCGCGCGAACTCGAGTTCCACATGAGCTTCGGAGGTACACCAGCTCAGGCGATCGCGGCAACGGTGTCCACGGAAGCGTCCGGGCAAACCACGGACGCTGGAGTGACGGTCAATCCGCCGGGCGGCGCGAGTCCCGCCGCGGGACGGCACGTGGGAGTGGAGCGGGCATCGAGTCCGGACCGGTTCCAAGGAGTGTTGAACACGGTCCTTTGGGTCACGCGCCCGTCGGGCGGAATGACCGTGGCAGGCGTCAACGTTGGCCAGCGTCCCCGCGGACTCGCCGCGGCCGATTTCAACGGCGACAACAACACGGACCTCGCTGCGGTGAATGAAGAGTCCGAGACCGTGAGCGTCGTGCTGGGGAACGGGACGGGAGGATTTACCGCCGCTGCCGGTGGTCCGGTGGCCGTGGGAATGGTGCCAGCGGCCGCGGTCTCAGCGGACTTCAACCGTGACGGACGAGCCGATCTGGCGGTGGCCAACAACGGATCCAACAACGTCACCGTGCTTCTGGGATTGGGCAACGGGCGCTTCGGTCCGGGTGCGGGACGGACAGTGGCGGCTGCGGTGAACCCGGCTGGAATCGCGGCCGGAGACTTCAATCGCGACGGGAATCCAGACCTTGCGGTGACCGCGGCGAGCGGCTCGATCACGATCCTGGCGGGTAATGGGTTTGGCGGCTTCTGTCCCTTGGCCACGCTCACGGGATTCGCCAACAGCGCCGCGATCGCAGCGGCAGACGTCAATGGCGACGGCATCCCGGACCTGGTCAACGCACGGAGCGGTGGTGTCGATATCCTGCTCGGTAATGGCGCCGGTGGGTTCGCCGCGGCATCGGGAAGTCCACTCGCGGCAGCCAACGCGCGGGCCGTTGCCGTCCGTGACGTGAATGCGGATGGAAAGGCGGACGTCGCCGCCGCCCGGTCCAACGCCGCGGCGGTGTTCCTCGGGACGGGCACGGGCACGTTCACCTCGTCCGCATCCATTAACATCGCGGACTCGCCCGTGGCGATCGTGGCCGCTGATCTCGATGGTGACGGGAACGTGGACCTCGCGGTGTCGCGGTCGGGCAACCGGGCGCTGTCGGCGCTGCTGGGCGACGGAGCAGGAGCGTTCACAGCAGCGCCCGCGACATTCACGCAGAGCGGAGGCGGAGCGCTCGTCTGGGGCGACTTCAACAAAGACGGCTTCACTGATCTCGCCTCACCCGACACCATCAGCACGATTCGCGTTCTGCTGGGCGGCCGGATGAACACGTCGACAACACTCACCACAGCGCCCTTTCCCGCGACCACCCCAGGACAGTCCGTCACGATGAGCGGGACTCCGGCGCCAGCCCAGAATGTCCGGGCGCTGCGCAACCCCACCGGGCAGGTCGAGTTCCGGGACGCGGGCGTGGCGATCAGCACCGGGACCATCGAGAACGGAACCGCACGAGTGACCGTCGCGGGGCTGGCAACGGGAACGCACGCGGCTCTGACCGCTGCCTATCTTGGAGACACGAGGTTCAACGGGTCGGCCAGCGCGGCGGTGGCGCTGTCGGTGGGAGTGAAGGCGGCGGCGATCGTTCAGGGATCCGGCCAAAGCGCCGCGGCGGGCACTGGATTCGGCGTCCCGCTCCAGATGCTCGTGACCGGCGCGGATGATCTGCCCATGGCCGGAGTCCCGGTGACGTTCACAGCCCCGGTGGGTGGCGCCAGTGCGTTTGTCACCGGATCGCCGGCCCTGACCAACGCGGCAGGAATCGCGGAGGCCGCGGCCGTGGCGAACACAGTCGCTGGGACGTACTCCGTGAACGGATTCGTTCAAGGAACACCGGCGGGGGCCGCATTCACGCTCACCAACACCGCCGGACCCGCGTTCACGATCAGCGCCAACTCCGGCGGCGGGCAGACAGCCCCGATCGGCGCGCAGTTTCCTTTGCCTCTGCAAGCACTGGTCCGCGACAACAACGGGAATCCGGTGAGCGGCGCGACGGTGGCGTTCACCGCGCCGGCGGCTGGCGCCAGCGCGGCACTGTCCGCGGCAACGGCGGTGACCAACGCGTCCGGCCTTGCTTCCGTCACCGCCACCGCGAACACTACTGGTGGATCCTATAACGTCGTGGCTACGGCCGCCGGAGTGGCCCCAGCAGCACAGTTCGGACTGATCAACATCGCGCCTGGCGGCGGACTGGCACCGCCCGTGATCCAGAGTCCTGCGGCGGGGGCTATCCTGACCACTTCGATTCTATCGTTCCAGTGGACCATCGTCGCCACCGCGGCCTCGTACGAATTCCGCGTGGTTGACACTGCGACGGGTGATCTCGTGCTGCTGGTGTCGCCGCTCGGGAATCAGTCGAACGCGGTCTACACGTTCAAGAGCGGAAGCTACCGGTTGGAAATGAAGTCGTGCGGCGCGGGTGGCTGCGGCGCGGTGTCGCAAGCGGCGTTCACGGTGCAACTGGGTGCGGTTCCGGCGGCCGCCCCGGAGGTCACCTCAGTGGTGGTAGCCAACGACAACGGCCAGAACCGTCTGAACTGCACCTGGAACCCAGTGACAGGCACGGACTTCTATTTCATCAACGTGATCCAGCCCAACTCGGGTCCCGGCGGCGGAGCGCTCACCGTGGCTGGCAACCAGATTGGCGGGACCACGGCGAGCCTGCTGATTCCAACGGGCGACGCCAGCGTGATCGTGCGCGCGTGCAACGGGGACGGCTGTGGACCGCCGGGCCCGGCGGTTGCGCTCTCGGCGGCGTTCAACAGTCCCCCGGTTCCCATCCTCGCCGAGCCGTTCGGGGGATCGCTGGTGGACGCCGGGGCAAACGCTCCGGTTGTGGTGTTCACGTGGCCGAGGATCCAAGGGGACAATGGCACGAATGTCCGGTACCGTCTCTTCGTCCAGGATTTCGCGCGGAACCGCGCCGCGCTCGACGTCTTCACCACGAACAATTTCTACGCCGCATACTTCAATCCGGCGAACCGCTATGACGCTTTGTTGATCGCAACCGCGGCGGGAGGCAATCCCGTGCAGGGTCCGCCACAGGCATTTCTGGTGCGGGGCCGGGTTCCGGACGCTCCGGTGTTCGTTGAGCCGGCGACGTTCTCGGCCATCGCCCGCGGACCGCAGGGAGTGGTCCGCGTTGGCTGGACCGCGGTTCCCCGCCCCGACGGCAGCATCAACGGACGGCTGTATCAGTACGAGATCCGTGGACCACAAGTGTTCCGGGCGGCAACAACAGCCACCTTCGTGGATCTGCTGCTGCCGCCCGGCGTCTATTCAGGGATTGTGCGCGTCTGCGCCGCTGCGGCCTGTGACGCGGCGTCGGAGGCGGGATGGGGACCGTGGAGCTCGAACGGCGAGGGCGGGTCCACGAGCTTCACGGTCCAGTAACGCGTTGCCCTACCAGTTCAGGTGCATGACCAGCTTGAGGAACCGTGGCAAGTTGCGCTGAGACGGATTCAACTGGCCGAACGCCGGATTGGTCACGTCCACTGATGCGATGTCGGCGTACCAGGGCGTGTTCAGCATATTCACCGCTTCGAACCGGAACTGCAAGCGCATCTTCTCATTGATCGGGAAGATCTTCGACAGCGACGCATCCCAGTTGCGGTAGCCGGGACGCCGGACATCGCTGAAGCGCAACGGGAAGGTCCGCAGGGTGAACGGCTCCTGCACCGCGACGGGACGGCCGTCGGCGCCACGCCATGGGGAGGTGTTGAACCACCGCGCGGTGCTCCTTTCGCCGGCGGGGAGTTTGACGCTGCCCGGAGCGTTCGCGGGAGCGTTCGGATGGTCGACCACCCAGCCGCTCTGATAGGTGACGTCGTAGTTGAACTGCCAGCCGCCAATCAGGTGGTTCATCACCGGGTGGAGGGAGCCGGCGAACTTGCGTCCCTTGCCGAAGGGCAGCTCATAGATGCCAGCGATCACGAACTTCTGCGGCGCGTCGATGTTTTGGTTGGACTCCTTGACCAGCTTGGTGTCCTTGAAATTGCCGAGCGAGAAGTCCTGCGCGTTGAGGATGCGGGTCTGCTCGAGGTTCTTTCCGATCGAATAGCTGCTGAGGAAGCTCAACCCGTAGGATAGGCGCTTGGTCACCTTCATCTGCATGCCGTCGAAGCGGTTGCGTCCCACCGGGTGATTCCCGATCGTTACGCCCGCGTACTGCGGAAACGCGAACCAGAGAATCTGGCGCTGGATGGTGGCGCCGTTCAATGCCGCGTTGTTGGGAATCAGGCCCGCCAGCGGGTTCGGTACCAGTGCGGTGTAGTAGGCGTTGTCGATGGCGCCCGTGGCGGTGCGGCGCCCGAGTTCGTTGGTGGGCACAAAGTTCGTGCCGAAACCGACCGGCAATCCCCGCGTGATGTTGCCCGAGTATCCGATCTCGAACAGGTATCCGCCGGGAAGCTCGCGCTGGATGTCGAACGAGAACTGGTGCGAGTACGGTAGCGTGCGGGTGAGGAAATTCGAGGGGAGCCCCTCGCCGAGGAAGCTGAGCGCGCCGAGGCTCGAACCGATCGGATCAAGCAGCCGGCCGCCAGGCAGCCCGTTGAAGGGATTCGCCGTGGTCATTCCCGCGAGCGGCGTCAATCCATCGGTGCTGACAACCGCGTTGGTCTGCCGGCTGAAGCCGTTGGTGAATCCGTTCTCATCCTGGCCGAGGTAGTAGAGGCCGTACCCGCCGCGCAGGACCCACTTATCCTTCAGGCGGTATGCAAGTCCGACGCGCGGCTGCCAGTTGTTCTTGTCGTTGGCGAATGCCGTACGCATCTGGCCGTCCTTGCCGACGAACAGCGGCACGCCCTTCAGGCCGGGAACGCGGTTCGCGAGCGGACTCGGAGCGTTGACGTCCAGCCCAAGCAGGTTGCGGTCATAACGCTCGTAATTGTTGGTCTCCAGGTCCCAACGCAGTCCCACGTTCAGCGTGAGAGTTGGAGAGATCTTCCAGTCGTCATGGATGAAGCCGGCCCAATAGTGATGCCGGTAGGCGGGATCGATATTCTTCTGGACAAGAGCGCCCGAGGGGATGCCCAGGAGCAGAGTCGCCAAGCCGTTGCCGGAGACGGCGTCCGCGCGCAGAGCGTTGGCCTGTGTCCAGTTGCGGTTGAAGCTGAACTGGCCTGAAGGGAATCCCCGCCCGGACTCATTCCGGTTGTAGCGCCGGCCCTCGCCTCCGAACTTCAGGAAGTGCTTGCCGATCACGACGTTGAAGTTCGGCTGGACACTGTAGGTGTCGGTGGTGCCGGGTCCGAACGCGTCGGATCCCACGGCCTGGTAGCCCTCAATGTTGAACCGGGGGAACTGGAAGCGGGTGAACTGGCCCACCAGATTCGCGTCGAGCCCGAGCTTCTTCGGATCGAAGCCCGCGCCCAAGGTGCTGCCGCCCGCGTCTTCCCACCGGCTCAATCCGGTGCGCAGGTCGAAGGTCATTCGCGGCGTCAGCGTCGAAGTCCAGTTGATAACGATGTTGCGGCCGTTGCGCAGCAGGGGCGCGTTGCCGGTGGGCTCGCCGGGATTTTCAAATCCAAATACAATGTTGCGGTATTCCTGGAACGGGTTTTCCCCATAGCGGAAGAAGATCCGGTTGTTGTTGTCGATGGAAACGTCGGTACGTCCGGCGAACTGGTCAAAGCTCGCAATCCAGCGCGAGGGGTACGGATAGTTGTTGATGCGCGCGGGACCATCGCCGGCCGTGCGCGGCGCGGGATAAAAGCTCAACACATTCTTGGCGACCGGATCGATCTGGCTCGCGGCAATCCTGTTGCCGGGGATCGGAGTGCGGGTGCCGTCCGGACGCGTCGAGCGCGGATCGTAGATCAGCACCTGCTGTCCGGCGGCGTTGAACAGGTTCGTGAAGTCGCCGTTGCGCCACTCGTCGATCGGGAACGTCGCCACGCCAGGATCGGCCGAGCGCTGCCGCATGCTTTCCCACGACAGCATGAAGAACACGCGGTTGCGGCCGTCAAAGAGCTTGGGGATGTAGATCGGGCCGGACGCCTGCGCGCCGAACTGGTTGATATGGTTCGGCGGTTTGCGGATGCCCGCGCGGTTGAGCTCGGTCTGGTTGGCGTTCAGCTTGTCGTTCTGGAAGTATTCAAACGCCGTGCCGTGGAACTGGTTGCCGCCGCCCTTGGTGACGATCGACACGACGCCGCCGCCGGTGCGGCCGTACTGCGCATCGTAGGTGTTGGTGTGGACCTTGAACTCTTCCACCGATTCCGTCGTCGGCACGCTGATCACCGTGCGGTTGCCGCGCACGTTGCTGATGCCGTCCATGAGCACTTCGTTCTCACGCTCGCGGCCGCCACTGATCGAGATGCCCGAAGTCCCGGCGATGTCGAACGACCGGAGGTAACGCCAGGATCCGCTCTTGATCACGCCCGCGGCCGCCCAGGCGATCTGGAATGGATTCCGTCCTTGCGTGGGCAGGCTGGCGATCAGCTCGTTGGCGATGACTTGGGAGCGGCTGGCCGTTTCGGTCTGGAGCTGGCTCACCGCGTCGCTCACGGTAACGCTTTGGGCGACATCGCCGAGCTCGAGCCTGACATCGATTCGAGGCCGGTCTTGCGATTGCAGCAGAACGTTCTCGCGGACGAAGCGTTTAAATCCTCTGGCTTCAACCGTCAGCCGGTAGGAGCCCGGTGGCAGGAACGGAGTCAGGAAGGTGCCGCTCGTGTTGGTCTGGGTGGCGAGCGTGACGTTGCTCGCGACATTCGTTGCGGTAACCGCGGCCTCGGGAACCGGCGAGCCGCTGGGATCGGTGACGGTGCCGGTGATGCTGGCCCGGACTTCCTGGGCGGCGGCAGGGATCACCGCGGCGAGGAAGCCGAGGATGAAGATGGATCGGCGTGGATGCATGGTTGTACCCCGTGAAGCTTTAACTTAGCCAATGTATCAAGTCGCGGGAAGGGCCGTCAATTCAGCGGGGCCCGTACACGGGCTCGGGGCGTCCGGCCTCAAGGGCACCCAAGTCCGGCGCACCAGCCGCGCCGTCATTGATGTTCGGAATGCGAACCCCGGCGTCCACCGCCTTGCCGCCAGGCTTCAGCCGGAAGTTCAGCTCGCGCGCCTCGTAGATGGCATGCGGCTTTGTGGCGTCGGGTGGCTGCAGGTTCTCGAAGATCCCGTAGTCGACCTCGATCCCATGCGCTTCCTGTCCCGTTGCCGCCCGCAGCTCGGCGAGAGAACCGAACCGGCGCGCCGCGTCGCGGCTGGACTCGTAGTCGCGAAGCTGGCCCGGCTTGGGCGACACCCACTGGAACTGGGTCTCCGACTTGGGATTCGGCCGGTAGCCGTTGTAGTCGTAGCTCGAATAGGCCGTCGCGTTGGAGAAGCGCATCACCGGGCGGCCGGGAGCGTCGGTTCCAAGGAACAGGTTGTTCCGGAAGTGCGTATTCGAGAACATATCGCCGGGGAGGCCTTCGGTGATTAGCGTGTTGTGATAGAGCACCATGCCCGACGGCTTGACGTTGAACTTGAGTCCGCAACCGGTGGGTACGTGATAGATCACGTTCCGGATGTAGTACGCCGGACCGCCGTAGACGGGCTGCGCGCTCAGTCCGCACTGGGCCGCGTTGACACCACGGTTGCGCATCACGCGGATGTTGTGAACCCCGCCGTCGGCTTCGACGAAGTCGTCCGCCATGAGATGGATGTCGTTGTTGTAGATGTCGATCGATCTGGCGCGGTGGGACTCGTCGCGGTCCGGCGATCCGTGCGTGCAGACCGACACGCCATCATGGAAGTATGCAATGTAGTTGTGGCTGATCACGTGGCCCGATCCGTAGACCTTCACCGCGTGGTAGCTCTTCAACCGGTTGCCGCCATAGATCCCGGGGCTGTACCAGCCGAGCAGCCGGTAGCGGTCATCGCGGCCGAGCATCACGTTATCCGTGATGAGGAAGTCCTGGGATCCTGCGTACTGCGCGTTAACGCCAATGCCGACGTCCTCCATGCGGCAGCGGCGGACGGTCAACCCCTTGGATCCGGTGACATTCTTCCAACCCGCCTGGAATGCGACGTCGGCGTTGCGCACGGTGATCCCTTCGAAGATGTGGTAGTCGGCTGCCATCACGTTGAATAGCGTGTGGGCGCCGTCGCCATCGAAGATCACTTCGCCGTCTCCCGCCGCGCGGATCACGATCGGGCGCGCCGGTGTGCCCTTGGCGGTGAGGATGTAGGTCCCGTCAAAGTCGAGCCCCGTGGGATCGGAGTAGCGGAGCCGTTCGCCCTTGTAGAGTCCGGCATGGACCAGGATCACGTCGCCGGAGCGCACGGTGCGTTCGGCGACCACGGACCAGTCTCCGTTGCCCGACCCGTAGTAGGCCTTCTTGAGCCCAGTGAATGAGGGCTCCTGCTTTTCACCCTTCCAGCCCGGCGGATAGACATGCAGCACGCGCGCGTTGCGCGCTGGCTGGGGCTCGCCGCGGGTGCGGGCCTTGACCACGCGCGCCGCCTCGCCGCGGACCCCGTCCGGATCTTTCATCTCGAGCCGGGTTTCGTACTCCGTGCCCGGTTCGAGGTCGACAATGCTGCCCGCGAACATCTCCGGGACTTCGTAGTCCAGCCCGAGGTCCGGGCGGAACACGCGCTCACCACCCAGGCGAAGCAGTGGCATCCCGGTTTTCCAGGCGGATTCACCAGCCTTGCGGTAGCTCACCTCGACCGTCGAGTTGCGGTTGTCGTCGCCCGAGATCTGCCACTCGAAGCCGAGGCAGATCAGGGTCGGACGCTCGATGATCAGCCGTCCGGCGTTGGCGGCGTTCGCGGATTCCCATTTCACCGGAGGACGGTTAACAAAGCGTACCCAGCCGAACGACTCGGGAACATGGAAGTTTGGCTTGGGCGTGGAAACCGGCGACCAGGTGCTGTATTGGGCGTTCGTCTTACCACCCGCGCGGTTTAGATTGAGCCGCCAGGTGTCTCCCTCGCGCGGCGGAGTGTGCGCGGCGTCTTTGGCGAAATTCTGGAAAGGAATGGCGATTTCGAGAACCCAGTGGCTGTCGCCGGGCGTGTCGTGCTTGATTGCAAGTCCGTAGAGGGAGGTCCGCAGCCGGACGCCCTCGGGCTCTGTGTTGAACGGGCCCTTGTACCAGTCGGCGCGGATGAAGTTGAGCATCGTGCCGATGGCGTTCATCTCGAATCCGTAGTAGTTGCGGATCTTGTCCGGGTTGGGACTGATGAAGACCTCCACCGAGTCGTCGAGCGATACCGGGCCGTGGCGCTCCGTGACTTCGGCGGCGATGTGGCGGTCCTGGCAATGGTAGCCGACGTAGAGGTTGCCGTCGTCCCACAGGATCTTGGCGGTAGTGGGCTCCTTGTCCCCGGAGGTCCACCAGTTGAAGTGGAAGTTGCCAGCCGCGGGCGCCTGGCTCCAGGCGGGCTCGTCGAGCTTGCCGTCCACGGTGATCTTCCCGGCGGCGCGATGGATGTCGTAGCGGGGCAGCGTCTGCGCGGCAGCCGGCGCGGCGAGGAGGATCAGGAGCGGCAGCATGCGCTAGTTGACGCTGGTGAACTCGCTCGATGCCAGCAGTGCCTGGAGATAGCGCGGCCAGGCCGTCTCGCCACCCGCCACGTACTCCAATCCAAGCTTTAGCTCAGTCGCTTCCGGCTGCCGTCCGAACATCAGCCCATAGGCACGCCGGACCCGTGCTTCCGCCTGCTCCCCCGCCTCCTTCTTCAGCCTCTCACCGATCGCCTCCGCTTGTTTCGACACAAAGCTGCTGTTCAGGAAGAACAGCCCTTGCAGAGGACCAACGGTGACGGGGCGCTCATCGGAGAGCGCATTGGGATCCGGAAAATCGAACAGCCCCATGGTGCCGTCCAGCCGCGTGCGGCTCACGGTCAGGTAGATGGACCGGCGGTAGTTGCCGTCCGACAGCATCGACGGCGGGCCACCCCGCTTGGAATCCAGCTTGCCCGATACGGCCAGCACCGAATCCCGGAGCGCCTCAAGGTCCAGCCGGTGCCGGAGAGTGGACCTCCACAGGAGCTTGTTCTCCGGATCCACCTCGTAGTTCTTCGGATTCGACGCCGTGCTTAACTGATAGGTGTTCGACAACAGAATCTCGCGGTGCAGCGCCTTGAGCGACCACCTGTTTTCGATCAGCCGCGAGGCCAGGTAGTCCAGCAGTTCGGGATGCGTGGGCCGCTCGCCGGTGTTGCCAAAGTTAGAGTGCGACCGGACCAGGCCATGTCCGAAATGATGCTGCCACACGCGGTTCACAATCACCCGCGCCGCCAGCGGACTCCGCAGAATGTCCTCGGCCAATTGCAAGCGTCCGCTGCCCTTCTGATACATCGGACCATCGGGCGCAAGCGCCGTCAGGAACCGCCGCGGAGCGATCTCGCCCAACTGCTTGGCATCGCCGCGGATCTGCACCTTTATGTCGGCAGGCTTGCCTTCCTTCATCGCGTGCAGGAACGGGTACATCGGAGCCTGTGCGGTCTCCAGTGCCTTCAAGTTGGCGCGCATGAAGTCCAGGTGCGCCTTCCAGACGGGTCCCAGGAACCGCTCCACTTCCTTGCTGCCATAGTGATACACGCCGCCGTTGACTCCATGGCCATCCTTGCGGTAGGGCTCGCTGGCCAGTTCCCGCCACTGATAGAACTTGAGCACGGGCAGGGCAACGATGTTCGTGTACTGGCGGGTCCTCTCGTCCTTGGATCCCTTCTTGCCACCGAACGCGACGTAGTTCTTATCCTCCACTTCCTTCTGGTCATCGAGGAGCTTTAGAACAAACCGCTGGAACTCCTCCGCCGCGGCCTGGACCTTGGCTTCATCAGGATTCGCGTTCACCACGGCATACCATGGCTTCAAGAACTCGTGTTCGCGATCCTCGGGGTGCGACAGGTAGATCACCCACCGGTTGAGGGTCTCGCGGTCAAGGCCGGTGGCTTTGGCCGCGGCGTCCACATCGGGATACGCTTTGGCCTGCACCTTCCAGGCAGCAACCATGTACTTCGATGTCTGCAGCGCGAGAATGTCCACCAGTTGCTGTGTCTGCAATTTCAGGAACTCGTCGATGATCTCTTTCTGCTCGTCGATTTTCTTTTGTTGCGCCTGATAGCGGGGCACCTGGTCCGCGGGCACCAGCGGATGGTCGTGGCTGGCGCTGCTGCGGAACACGCCGAGCAAAGAATAATAGTCGCGCGTCGGGATCGGGTCGTACTTGTGGTCGTGACACTGGGCGCAGCCCACCGTAAGGCCAAGGAACGTCTTGGTGGTCACGTCCAACTGATCATTCGCATCGAGGCCGATCGACTGGAATCCCAGACCGGGCATCAAGCTTTCGCGCTGGGCTTCCGGCAACAGGTCGGCGGCAATCTGCGCACGCACGAACTGGTCGTAGGGGAGATCCTTGTTAAGCGCGTCGACGACCCAGTCGCGGTATCGCCAGGCGTTCGGCATTGGCGTGTCGACACCGGCAGCGAGCCGTCCGTCGGAGTAGCGCGCCAGATCGAGCCAGTGGCGCGCCCAACGCTCTCCGTAGGCGGGCGAGTCGAGCAGGCGGTCGACCACTTTGGCGAATGCGTCCGGCGCTGAGTCGTTCGCAAAGGCGTCGGCCTGTTCCGCTGCCGGGGGAAGTCCAGTCAAGTTCAAGCTCACACGGCGGAGCAAAGACCGCCGGTCGGCCGGCGCCACGGGACGAAGCCCCTTGCCTTCGAGCGCGGCCAGGACAAACCGGTCGACCGGACCTCGCGCCCAGCCGTCGTCCTTCAACTTGGGCGGATCCGCCTTACGCAGCGGCTCAAACGACCACAGACGTTGGCCGGCCGCGCTGACGGATGGCGAATCCGGGAAGACGGCTCCCTCGCGCACCCACCGTTCGAGCACCGCGACCTCGTCCGGCTTCAGCGGACCCGTGGGCGGCATCTTGAGTTTTGCATGCGTACGGCGCACGGCCTGGATCAGCACTGAGTCGTCCGGCTTGCCCGCAACCGTGACCTTCGCGGCGCCTTCACGCGTGTCCAGCCGGAGTCCGCCCATGGCAGTCTTGGTATGGCAGCCGTAGCAATTGGCCGCCAGCACGGGCCGGACTTTTGATTCGAAGAATTCAGATTCAGCCGCCGCCAGGCTTCCGGCGGCCCCCATGAGGATCACGGTTCGCCACGTCACGCTGTAATTTTACATCGGCGCCGGTGGACAATGAGAGCATGCTTTGGACCGCGGTGTTGGGCGCGCTGGCGGTGGCTGGCCTGCAGGCACAGCCACGAACACCGGAACTGTTCGGGTCGATCGGAGTAGGACGTCTGGGAGGAGACGAAGGCTGGCTGGGAGCATCGGCGGTGGTGGGCGGATCCGCCATGATCCCGATCCGTCCGAAGCTGGCAGTCGATCTCGATATCACGCACTATGTGACGGTTTTCCGGCACGCCACCAATCCCAGCGCGAGTCTGGTGTGGCGCACGGGAAATCCGAAGCACTACTTCTTTATCGGGGGCGGAGCAGGCGGCCAATTCGAGTCGCGCCGCTTTGATGCGGGCTCTGGCACAGCGCTTCTGTTCCGGACCGGGGGCGTCGCCACCATTCGAGGCCCGGTCCTGTTCCGGACCGACTTCACCTGGAGCCACCGCTACGTCCTGCCAAATATCAGCCTGAGGGCCGGAATCGGATACCGGTTCGGGAGATAATAGGGAGTTCATGCGAATCAGCAAAATCCGGCGCAAGCTCGCCGAAAACCAACCCATCCTCTGCACCAAGATGAATACGCTCGATCCCGTGGTGGCCGACTTGATCGGCTGGCTCGGCTTTGACTGCCTGTGGCTGTGCAACGAACATACCGGAATCGACTGGGACCGGATGGGGCACCTCGTCAAGGCGGCGTCCTATCACAACATGGACACCGTGATCCGCGTCGCCAAAGGCGCCTACACCGACTTCATCCGTCCGCTGGAACTGGGCGCCACCGGCGTCATGGTTCCGCACTGCATGTCCGCGGAAGAGGCCCGCGAGGTAGGGCGGATGACCAAGTTCCAGCCGCAAGGGCGCCGGGCGCTCGACTCGGGCAACGCGGACGGCGCCTACTGCATGGTCCCGCTGGCCAAGTACCTGGAGCACGCCAACGCGAACACCTTCACGATCGTCCAGATCGAGGATCCGGAAGCGTTGGACCAGGTGGAAGAGATCGTGGCGGCGCCCGGAGTGGACCTCGTCTTCGTAGGCCCGGCGGATCTCTCGCACGGACTCGGAGTGCCGGGCCAGATGCGCGACCCGCGGATCGTCAAGTGCCTCGAGGATGTCGCGGCTGCGTGCAAGAAGCACGGCAAACATTGGGGAACGCCGAGCTCGCCGGAGAACGCGCCCAGACTGCTGGAAATGGGCGCGCGCTTCCTGGCCTGTGGCGCGGATGTGCTCGGGATGTCGGCCTACTTCCGCGATATCCGCTCGAAGTTTGAGGGCTTCGGCTGCACGTTCGAAAACCGCCTGCCATGACCGGGTTTGCTTCGCACGCCCGGACAAGCGTGCAGTTCGGTCCGGGAAGCTTCGCGGGACTGGGAGAGGCGGCGCGAAGCCGGGGGTTCCGGCGAAGTCTCATCGTGAGCGATCCGGGCATCAGGAAGGCGCGATTCGTCGAGCATGCACAAGCCAGCCTGGCCGCGGCCGGGATCGCGGCCGGGTGCTTCGACGGGTTCGGTGAGAATCCGGACTCGGCCCAGGCGGAGGCGGGCCGCCAGTACGCCGCGGCGTTCGAGCCGGATTCCATCATCGGACTCGGCGGCGGCAGTTCCATGGATTGCGCCAAAGCAATCAACTTTCTGTTCACCAATGGCGGAACGATGCGCGACTACTGGGGTTATGCAAAGGCAGCGGCTCCGCTGCTCCCCATGATCGGCATCCCGACCACCACCGGTACCGGAAGCGAGGCGCAGACCTACGCCCTCATCTCAGACGCGGACACACACGTGAAGATGGCGTGTGGTGCGCCGGGTGCCGCCTTCGGCCTGGTGATCCTTGATCCGGAGCTGGCGGTGTCGCAGCCGCGCCCGGTGCTTGCGGCGGCGGGGTACGACGCGATCTCGCACGCGGTCGAGACGCTGGTCACCACGAAGCGGAATCACATGTCGGACTGCTATGCGCGAGAGAGCTGGCGCCTTCTGTCGAAAGCGTTCCCGCGCCTGCTGAGCGGCCAAGGCGGCATCGAGGCCGCGGGTGATATGCAGATGGGGGCCTATCTGGCGGGGGCCGCGATCGAGCACTCGATGCTCGGCGCCGCACACGCAACGGCGAATCCTTTGACCGCCCGGTATGGGATCGCCCACGGACACGCGATCGCGCTGATGCTCGATCACGTGGTAGCTTGGAATGAGTTGGTTGCCGGGGGGCGATATTCGGAGTTTGACCAGGACCTGCCGGCACGGCTGGACGAGTTGGCCTCGGCCGCGAACCTGCCGCGCAGCCTGGGGAGTTCGGGCGTTCCTGAATCAGCGCTCCCGCAGCTTGCCGAAGACGCTTCACGGCAGTGGACCGGGACTTTCAATCCGAGGAAGTTCGACGCGGCCGCGGCGTTGGAGATCTACCAATGCGCCTTTTAACAGCCGGGTTCGTTTTGTCCGCCGCGTGGGCGCAGGACTGGCCGCAGTTCCGCGGCAATCCGCGATTGACCGGCGTCGCGCTCTCACCCGTGCCAAAGAACCTGAAGGTGGTTTGGACCTGGGAGGCGGGCGATTCGATCGAGTCCTCCGCCGCAATTGTGGGGGGCTCGGTGTTCATCGGATCCCAGGCCAGCGAGCTAACGTCGCTTGATCTTGCAACTGGCAAAGTGCGCTGGAAATACAAGACGGACGGGGCGATCGGTGAGTCCTCACCGGCGGTCGCCGGCGGCCTGGTCTTTGTGGGGGACCTGAACGGAGTCGTGCATGCGGTCAACGCCGCCGACGGCAAGGGCGTGTGGAAGTATAAGACGGGCAGCGAGGTGAAGTCTTCGCCCGTGGTTTCCGGCGGACGGGTGCTGATCGGATCCTACGACGAGCAGTTGCACGCCATTGACGCCAAGACTGGCAAAGAGGCCTGGACCTTTCGAACCCAGGGTCCGGTGCATTGCACTCCAGGCGTAATGAACGGCGTTACATACGTTTCCGGATGCGACGAGAATTTCCGCGCCATCCGCGTGCAGGACGGGCAGCAGGCCTATCTGGTTGATTCGGGAGCCTACATTGGCGCCTCGCCAGCGCTGGCGGACAACTTCGCCTACTTCGGTACGTACGATAATCGCGTCCTGGCGGTCGATATGGTCAGCAAGAAGATTGCCTGGAGCTATGAGCATCCGCAGCGCAAGTTCCCCTATTATTCCTCGGCGGCCTTGTACGGCGGCAAGGTGCTGCTCGGCGGGCGGGACAAGCTGCTCCACTGCCTGGACTCCAAGACAGGAAAAGAACTGTGGAGCTTCATGACCAAGGCGCGGATCGAATCCTCGCCAGCGGTGGCCGATTCGCGCGTTTTCTTCGGATCGAACGATGGCCGTTTCTACGTGCTGGACGTGAACACCGGCAAGTCCCTGTGGGAGTTCGAGGCGGGAGCGCCGCTCTCCGCGTCCCCGGCGATTGGCGGCGGCCGGATCGTGATTGGCTCGCAGGATGGAAAACTCTACTGTTTCGGCGGCACGGACTGATGGCGGATCGACCGGCGGACGGAAAGCCCTGCTTTGCGTTCGTCATTCCATGGCCGATTGACACAGCCGGTGGCGTGAACCACGTGATCCACCATCTGGCGCGCGAGTGCAAGGTGGACGGAAAATACGAGCCGCTGTACCTGGAGTCGTGCTGGGAATACACCAAACCGGTTGAGGATTGGGTTGACGGTGTCCGGCGGATCCGTTTCCGCATGCGGGCGCCGGTCTATGAGGGCAACCGGTGGGCGCCCGAGTACGTGGCGTACCTGCCGGGCGAGATCGCAACTTGGAGGCGGGTGATCCGGGAGAACCGGATCCAGGCCATCAATCCCTACTTCCCGGCGCTCTACCAGTTCACGGTAGCGCTGCTCCGGGCAACCGGATTCTTCAAAGGCAAATTCATTCCGACCTTTCAGGGGTCCGACGTCCGGATTGCGATTACCACGGCCCGGATCGAGGGGGCTCTCCTCAGTTGGATGCTCCACCAGGCCGACGCAATCGTTGCGTGCTCGCGCGGGCTCGGTGACGAATTGCTCGCTTTCGACTCGAGCCTGGCGCCGAAGATGACCCCCATTTTGAACGGCGTCTCGGTGGAGGACTTCCTCGCACGGCGCGACAACGGTTTCGATCCGGCGGCCGTGATTCCCGAAGGGCGGCGGCTCATCTTGAACGTCGCTGGTTACGAGTACCGCAAGGGGCACGACCTGCTGCTGTCGGCGTTCGCCGGATTGTCTAAAGAATGGGACAACCTGCACCTGGCCATCGTCGGCGCCAAGGGTCCGGAACTCGAAAAAACCCGGGCACAGGTGGCAGAGCTTGGGCTGAATGGCCGCGTGTCCTTGCTGGTCAACGAGCCCTACAACCGGATTCCGGCTTACATGGCCCGGTCCGACGTGTTTGTGCTGACCTCCCGGTGGATCAAGGGCAAGATGGGCGAGGGCCTGCCACTGGCTCTGTTGGAGGCGGGCGCTGCCGGAGTTCCGGTAGTCTCCACCCGTAGCACGGGAGTCGAGGAGATTGTGACCGACGGCGTCAACGGACGCGTCGTTCCGGTAGAGGATATCCCGGCGCTGGCGAGCGCAATCCGGGACGTGCTCAGCCGCCCGGTGGAGGCCAAGCGATGGGCAGAAGAACTCCGCAAGCGTGCCGCGGAGTTTTCCTGGCGATCGCGCTGGCAGCTCTACCGGGAGATCTGCGAAGCGTAGGCCGCCTCGGCCGCACCGGTACGGGCCCGGAACCAGGAGTGCGCGGTCTCGACAATCCGCGGCAGCGAGGAGTCGCGCGGAACCCATCCAAGCAGCTCACGTGCACGCGTGATGTCGCTGACGATCCAGTTCGGGTCGCCCGAGTGGGCGGGCTTGTCGATGGTGCGCGCCTGGGTCCCGGTTTCCCTTTCCACCGCCCGGATGATCTGGCGGACCGACGTCGCGATTCCGCTTCCGATGTTCACCGGCTCACAGGCTCCCCCGTTCATCAAGTGCTGAAGCGCGATGGAGTTGGCCCGCGCGACATCGCTCACATGGACGTAGTCGCGGATCGCGGTACCGTCGTCGGTTCCGTGGTTGCCCCCGAGCACCTCAACTGGGGGGTGGACGCCGAGGCAGTTCAGGATCACCCGGGGGATGATGTGGGCTTCCGGTTCATGGTCCTCGCCAATCTCGCCTTCGGGGTCGGCGCCAGCAACATTGAAGTAGCGCATGGCCATCCAGCGGAGTCCGTAGGCCTTCTCGTAGGAGCGTAAAACCTTCTCACAGAACAGCTTGGTCTCGCCATAGGGGCTAATGGGGAGGGGCGGGTCCTTTTCAATCGCGACACCCTTGAGGTTGCCGTAGATCGAACAACTGGAGGCGAAAACGAGGGTCGTGACGTTCTCGCTCAGCATGGCGTCCAAAACCGACAGTGTCCCCGCAACATTGGTGTCGTAGTAATGGCGGGGAATCTCGACAGATTCGCGCGCGTTGGCGTCGGCGGCCAGATGGATCACCGCACCTGCGTTGAAGTCCCGGATCGCCTCCCGCAACCGGCGGGTTTCATGAATCCCGCACTCGACGAACGGTCCCCACCGGACCGCTTCCCTGTGCCCCATCTTTAGGTTGTCCACGGCGGCGGCTCCGAATCCGCGCCGCTTGATCTCTTTGGCCGTGTGGCTGCCAATGAACCCTGCTCCTCCGGTGATCAGAACATTCATCTTGAACCCAACCTAGCACACGGGCCCGGAGAACGGGCGGTACTGGAAGCGCACATTAATACTGGAAACCAGTCCGGGGGAGGATGCATCCTTCGTCCTGGGTGCTCCAGAGGCGGAGGGGGATAGCAGAGGTCCCTTGACGCTGGTCTCATAAGCTCCTAGAATCTAAAGGTAGGCTGGGTGAAATCTATGTACCTTCGATACAACACACTCTGCGCGATTCTTGGCAGCGCCTTGATGGTGATGCCCACCCCCGCGGCCGACAAGAAGGCGCAACCTCAAGGCCCCCGGGAAACCGTGGCCAAACCGTTGAGCGAAAGGGAGAAGCGGAAGCGCGAAGAGAAGCTTCGCAAGGAGTTGGAGACGCCCTTCCGCAAATGGCTGAACGAGGACGTCACCTACATCATCACGGATGAGGAGCGGGCGGCGTTCAAGCGGCTGTCAACCGACGAGGAACGCGAACAGTTCATCGAGCAGTTCTGGCTGCGGCGCGATCCGACTCCGGACAGCTCAGAGAACGAGTTCAAGGAAGAGCACTACCGCCGGATCGCATACACGAACGAACGGTTCGCCAGCGGTATTCCGGGATGGAAGACCGACCGTGGGAGAATCTACATCGCCTTCGGACCGGCCGATGAAGTGGAATCGCATCCCTCGGGCGGCACCTACGAGCGGCCGATCGAGGAAGGCGGCGGCACGACCTCGACGTTCCCGTTTGAAAAGTGGCGCTACCGCTGGATCGAGGGAATCGGATCGGACATCATCATTGAATTCGTCGATCCCACGATGACCGGAGAATACCGGATGACGATGGATCCTTCGGAGAAGGACGCGCTGCTCTACGTCCCGAACGCTGGCCTGACCCTGTACGAGCAGTTGGGAATGTCCTCGAAGACTGACCGCTTCTCGCGCACCGACGGCACGCGCCTGGGCACGGGCAACCAGCCCCTGCCGATGCGCATGAACCAGTTCGAGCGTTTGCAGCAGTTCGCCCGCCTGCAAAAGGCACCGAACGTGAAGTTCAAGGACCTCGAAGCGGCGGTTACGTCGACGATCAAGTACAACCTGCTGCCGATCCGGGTCCGCGCGGACTACATGAAGATGACCAATTCGACCATCCTCACCAATGTCACGGCGCTGCTCGACAAGAAGGACCTCCAGTTCCAGGACAAGGACGGCGTCTCGAAGTCGATCGTGAACATCTACGGCCGCATCACCTCGATGTCGCGCCGGGTGGTCAACGTGTTCGAGGATGTGGTGAGCTCCGAGGTTCCGAGCACCCTGCTCCAGGAAGCGATCAAAGGCTCGTCACTCTACCAGAAGTCGATTCCGCTGCCTCCGGGCACCTATCGGTTGAACCTGGTGGTGAAGGACATCGTGGGCGGCAACATGACCAACTACGAGATGGCACTGAACGTCCCGCGGTTTGAGGACGAACGGCTGGGCATGAGCTCGCTCGTGCTGGCCGACGTGATCGAGAAGGTTCCGACGAAGTCGATCGGCACAGGCCAGTTCGTGATCGGCGCATCGAAAGTCCGGCCCCGCGTCGGTGAGACGTTCCGCCGCGACGAGAAGATGGGCATCTACGTCCAGTTCTACAATTTCACGGCCGACGAGAAGACCCACAAGCCGAACGCCACGGTGGAGTACGAAGTTCTCCGCACCGGCACCAACAAGCAGATCTTCGCGTTCACCGAAGAAGTGGCCAAGGTTGAGGGAGCCTCGGCGCAACAATATACAGTTGAAAAGATCCTGCCCCTGCAAAACCTCGAGCCAGGGGAGTACACTTTAAAGATGAAGGTGCTGGACCGGTCAAACAACGCGATCCTGACACCCACCGCAACGTTCAAGGTGCAGTGACCCTGCACCTTAATTCCTGACCCCAAGCCGCGCCCACCGAGGCGCCCCACGAGGAACTGGTTTGAGAACATTTTCCAATCCGGTCCGGACCATAGCGGCGGCGGCCGTGCTGGCGATTGCCGCCCCGTCACTTGAGGCGGTGGAGCAGAACCGGTTTAGCGGAATCCTGGCGGGTAAAGTGTTGAGTACGGCGGGAAAGCCGCAGATGGGCGCCGCGGTTCTCTTGTACAACCGGTTCGATAGGCTGGTGGCGCGTCTGATGACGGATAGTGATGGCTCGTTCCTGTTTGACGAGTTGTCGCCGGACAGCTATTCGATCCGGGTGAATCTGGCGAGCTTTGTGCCCGCGGTGCGGCGGGGGATCATGGTCCAGCCCGGAATGCGGAGCTTTTTGAGCATCAGCCTGAGCAGCGTGCTGAGCTCGGTCGAACTGGTCTACTTCCGGCCCGGACGGAGCCCGGTGATGAGCGACGACTGGAAGTGGGTGCTGCGCGGGGCGCAGGCAACGCGTCCCGTGTTGCGGTTCCTTCCGGGATACCCCGGGGTCGACATCTCGGATCCAAACCGTCCCCAGCGCGGGCGCTTCGACAACATGTTCTCTGATACGCGTGGACTGGTGCGGCTCACTTCGGGCGAGAGCGGGATCCTGGCCCACGCGGGCAGCCAGGCGGACCTCGGAACAGCGTTCGCACTGGCCACCACAGTGCTGGGAACCAACCAGGTCCAGGTGAGCGGGAATTTCGGTTACGCCTCGAACTCGGGAATCCCAACCGCCGGGTTCCGGACATCGATCAGCCGGGAAGGGCTGGGCGGGACCGCGCCGGTGGTGAACGTGACCATGCGGCAGGTGTTCCTGCCAAGAGCCGGCGCGGTGCTCGGACGGCAAGGAAACTTGCCCGCGCTGCAGACGATGACCGTGTCGTTCCAAGAGAAGCGGCAGCTCGCCGATGAGCTGGAGATCCATTATGGCTCGTCGCTTGAATCCGTTTCCTTCATTGACCGGCTGAACTACGTCAGCCCGTTTGCGCGGATCCGGTGGGGGACGGCCGAGGGTGGCGCGATCGAGTTCGCGTATAGCTCGGGAGCTCCCGCGACGGACTTGCTGGCGGAGGGCTCGAGCGCAGGGTCGGAGTTGAACCACCAGTTGAATACCCTGTCTCTGTTCCCGAGGATCTCGTTGCGCGGAGGGCGGGTCCACGCGCAGCGGAGCGAGAATTTCGAGATCGGCTACCGGCAGGAGGTCGCCGGGCGCATTGTGGCCCTTTCCGCTTACCGTGAATCAATTTCCAATACCGCATTAATGATGTCGGCGGACGGGGCGGTTCCAGGGATGGAGCTGGTGCCGGACCTGGCGTCCAATAGTTCGATCTATAACGCCGGGCGCTTCCGCCGGATGGGCTACACGGCGGCGTTCACGCAGAAGTTTGGCGAGGACTTGTCCGCCACGTTGGGGTACGGCTACGGCGGAGCGATCCAGGCGCCGGAAGGTGTGCTCGGAGAGGTGGAGGCGCGGCAGATCCGGAATGCGCTGCGGCGTGCCTGGCGCCACTCAGTCACGGCCCGCGTGTCGGGCAAGGCGCCCTACACCGGCACCAAGTACGCCGCGAGCTACCAGGCGACCGACTACTCAGTCTTGCAGACGGTGCATCTGTCGTTGACACAGCGGTCGACGATGGAGCCCGGGCTGAACCTCTACTTACGCCAGCCGATTCCGATGTCGGTGAAGGGCGGCAGGCTCGAGGCGAGCGCTGAATTGCGCAACCTGCTGGCGCAGGGCTATTTGCCGGTGAGTACGAGCTCGACGAAAGTGCTACTCATTCAATCACCGCGTGCCGTGCGGGGCGGAGTTAGCATAATTTTCTAGACCTCTGCTATCACTTGTGCTATGCATCGGCTGGGCCCTCTGTTGCGGACCGGCGTCCTGTGCTTTGGGTTGGCGGTTGTTCCCGGCAGGCCGCAGGCGGGCCGGGAAGCCGTGATGGAGGCGATCTCGGCCCGGCGATTCAGCGTTGCGCTCGAGTTGCTGGATGGCATCCTCGGAACGGAGAAGACGAATCCGGCTCTCTGGACGCTGAGAGGCGTTGTGCTGACGGAGTTGCGCCGCGAAGCAGAGAGCCTCGCCAGTTTCCGGAATGCCCTGTCGCTCGACCCTGGGTTCCTGCCGGCGCTGGAACGGGCGGCCGAGATCGAGTTGCGCCGTAACGACCCCTCGGCGCGGTCGACTCTCGGTCGAATTCTCGGGCAGCGCCCGGCGGATCCGGTGGCGCACCTGATGGCAGGCGTGGCAGCGTTCCGCGAAAAGGATTGCTCCGCCACGCTCGACCACTTCGCCAAGGCCCGCTCTACGGTCCACGACAACGCGATTGCACTCTCTCATGAGGGGCAGTGCCAGTTCGAGGCGGGAAAGGCGCTGGAAGCATCCGAGATCTATCGCCGTCTGCTCGAATTGCGGCCCGATGACCGGCGGGCGCGTTTCAATCTGGGGCTGAGCCTGCACGAGGCGGGAAAGCAGCGGGAGGCTGCCGCGGCGCTGCAGCCGCTCACAGCGGCGCCTCACGACGGCGACGCCCTGCGACTGCTGGCAGGAGTCTTCGAGTCGATGGGAGACGTGAAGCGGGCCGTGGGTTTGCTCCAGGAGGCGATCGCGGCGCAGCCGGAGGACGAGCGCGCGTATTTGCACCTGGCAGCACTTTGCCTGTCACGCGACTCGGCGGCACTGGGAATCCAGGTCCTTACCGGAGGGCTCAAGAAGGTGACCCGATCCGGCAAGCTGCATGCCGCACGCGGGATGCTCCACGCTCATCTCGGCCAGTACGAACCCGCCGAAAAGGACTTCGAAGCCGCCGACCCGGCCTCGGCGGCCTTGGGACTTGCCGTGACGCGGCAGGTTCAGGGCCGCGCCGGGGATGCGATTCCAGCGCTCCGCGAACGGCTGCGCCGGGCGCCCGGCGACGCTTCCTCGGCTGCGGCATTGGCAAGAGCGTTGCGGGAGGACGGCGCGACTCCCGGTTCGGCGGCGTTCGACGAGGCTATCTCGGCGCTTCAGCGCGCCGTGGCGCTCGATCCGCGCCATCTCGATGCTCGCGTGGAGCTGGGCAAAGCGCTGCTTGGTGCGGGAAGGCCCGATGAGGCGGTGATACACTTGCGAACCGCCGCAGAGGCAGATCCTCGCGGCCGCGCTTCGGCATATCTGCTGATACGAGCATTGATGCGGACGAAACAATCCGAGGAGGTGCGGAAACAGGTCGAACACTACCGCTCACTTCTCGAGCGCGAAGCCCCCCGCCCACACACTTTTGACTCCGGGCGCGCAGGCAAGTAGCATAGGAGACAGTCTCACGTCTCAACATTCATTCCGAAAGGGGGATGCAGTCGAAATGCGGCAAGCAATCGGCTTTGCACTGGCGGCGCTGCTTGCGTCAGTCTGTTTCGCACAGGATCAAGGCCGGCTCACCGGAACGGTCGGCGATACCACTGGCGCGGTGGTAGCCGGCGCTGAGATCACGGCGGTTAACCGTGCGACCGGAGTGAGCTACAGGGCCGCTTCCAATACCACGGGGACCTACGTGTTCCCGCAACTGCCACCCGGAACCTATTCGGTGACCTGCCGGCTGGACGGTTTCAAGTCCGTGGAACATCGCGAGATTATCCTGGAGACCCGATACTCGCGCACGATCGACTTTCAGCTTGAAGTAGGACAGGTAACCGAGCGCGTGGAGGTAGCCGCCACGACGCCGCTGCTCGAATCGGAAAACGCAGGAATCGGCCAACTGGTCGACCGCAACAAGATGATGGCGTTTCCGCTACGCGACCGCCGCTCCGGCGGACTGGTTCTGCTCGCGCCCGGCGTGGTGAGCCAGAATCCGACATCAGAGAACGTGAGCGTCGCTGGAGGCCGCGGACGCAACCAGAACTACCTCATCGACGGCATCAGCAATATCAACAGCGGTACGGACCTATCGATCTCGCAGTTCAACCCGCCGGCCGAGTCGATCCAGGAGTTCAAAGTAGAGATCAACAGCTACACGGCGGATCTGGGCCGGTCGAGCGGCGGAGTGATTTCCGCTACCACCCGTGCCGGTACGAACGAGTTCCACGGCTCCGGCTACTGGTTCGTTCGCGATGATGCGTTCGATGCGCGCAGCTTCTACGCCGCGTTCAAAGAGCCGCTGCGTTTTCATGTGACCGGGGGCTCGCTGGGTGGTCCGATCATCCGAAACAAGACCTTTTTCTTCACCAACTACGAGTATCAGGACAACGTCGCCGGGCAGACGTTTTCGAGTGAAGTGGTTCCACATCCGCGCGAGCGGATAGGTGATTTCTCGGCGCGACGGGACGTCTCCGTGCTCGATCCGGTGAGCCGTACGCCATTTCCCGGAAACATCATCCCGCAAAGCCGCATCGATCCGGTTGCGCGGCAGCTCGTCAGTTTCTTTCCGGAGGCCAATATCGCGTCTAACGACGTGACTGTGCGAACCGGAGACATCCTTGACAAGTGTGCCGGTGGGCGGTTGACACAAACGAAGGGTAACCGGGGGACAGCGGTTAAGCTGGGGGATGCCCTGGCGAGAGGTGAGCCGCATGGACAGCAAGGTCGAGTTTATCGAAGATTGGCAGGCAAACGACCTGTCATTTTCAGAATTGTGCCGGAAACACGGGATATCGAGGCAGACCGGGTATACGCTGGTGGACCGGTTCCGTGTGGAGGGCTGGGATGGCCTGCAAGAGCGGAGCCGTGCCCCCCACCACAGTCCGGCCGCCATGGAGGAGGGCACGCGTGAGGAGTTGATCGAACTGCGGATGCAGCA
>Ga0194132_10001504_pt1 | contig 46907 bp, 40 predicted proteins | sample TA2KigOf80mmetaG_FD_148612 | JGI IMG/M metagenome (GOLD analysis project Ga0194132, IMG submission 148612) | Freshwater microbial communities from Lake Tanganyika, Tanzania - TA2015054 Kigoma Offshore 80m | ecosystem: Environmental > Aquatic > Freshwater > Lake | place: Tanzania: Lake...
CGATCCGCGCTGAACGCATCGATGTCCTCGTGGAGCTCTCGGGGCACACGGGTGGCAATCGGCTCACTGCACTCGCCTCGAAGCCCGCTCCCGTCATGGTGACGGCGATCGGCTACCCCAACACCACCGGATTGCCCGCCATCGACTGGCGCATCGTCGACTCCATCACCGATCCGCCCGGTGCGGAGGCCTGCTGCACGGAGCGGCTGCTGCGGCTCGATCCGTGCTTTCTCTGCTACCGGCCACCGGAACTCGATGCTTCACCGACGATGCCGGCGGACGGCCCGCTCACCTTCGGCTCCTTCAACAACGGGGCAAAGATCAGCCCTGCCTGCGCCGCCCTCTGGGCAAGGGTCCTGCATGCGGTGCCGGGGTCGCGGCTTCTGATGAAGACGCAAACGCTTGCCGACCCGTCCACGCAACGCGAGCTGTCGCGGCGACTCTCGGCAGAGGGCATCACCGAGGATCGTGTGGAGATGATCGCCTGGTCCCCGACACGGGCCGAACACCTGGGGCTCTACGGACGCGTTCATGTCGCTCTCGACACCATTCCCTACAACGGCACCACCACCACCTGCGAAGCCCTGTGGATGGGGGTGCCGGTCGTCACCGTGCGCGGTGATCGACATGCTTCGCGCGTCTCGGCAAGCCTGCTGACGGCTGCTGGGCACCCAGAGTGGATCGCCCAGGATGCCGACGGCTTCGTCCGCATCGCCACGGGGCTCCTTGGCGACATGGACCGCTTGGCGTCACTCCGCTCGTCGCTGCGGGATGAACTCCGAGCCTCGCCGCTCCTGGATGCCAAGGCCTATTCGGGACGATTCCACGCAGCGCTTCGGGGCTGTTGGCGCTCGTGGTGTGAGGCGCACCCAAAGCCCGTGGTGTGAATCATCGGGGAACCCAAGACCCCCCGAACAAGACAAAGGGGGCAGTCCTTGCGGACTGCCCCCAGCGTTGACAGTTGTGGTCTCGCTCCGCCCGAATTCGAGAGGCGGGGCGGGATGTCGGCGAACCGTCCCCCGCCACCCGTTGTGGATCACCGCATGGGTATGCTCGATCCATGACGAGCATGAGGCAGACGCTCGGCGACAGGGCCATGGAATTGCAGGCCTCGGGCCAGCATGACAAGGCGGTCGAGTTGGTGCGGCTGCACCTGCGCATGCGACCGAGGGACTCGATGGCAGTCAGCATCATGGGCGCGCTGCTGCGGGGCGTTGGGGCGGTGGACGAGTCGGAGCGGTGGTTGCGCCGGGCGATCGCGCTGGAGCCGGACAACGCGACATGCCACTATCACCTCGGGGTGACCCTGTCGATGGCCAAGCGGCATCGCGACGCGATCGCACACTGGGAAATCGCCACGCGCTTGCTGCCGAACTTTGGTGCACCGTGGATCGCGCTCACGGGCGCATACACCGATGTGAACGAAGCCGAGCGCGGCATCGAGGCGGCTCAGGTCGCCATGCGACTTGCGCCGGGCGAGCATGGATCAAGGGCCAACCTCGCGCTTGCGCTCGCCAAGGCTGGCCGCATCGACGAGTCGTGTGAGATGTATCGTCAGGTGGTCGAAAGGTTCCCGGGTGATCCTCGCCTGCACTCCGACTACCTGCACACGATGAACTACCTCGTGCGCCCGCGCGAGGGGGTGCTTGAGGCGCACCAGGCGTTCGGACATGCCTGCCCTCCGCGAAGGCCCGCGGCATCGACGGATCCGTCGCCGGATCGCGCCATCCGACTCGGCATCATGTCTGGGGACCTCCACGACCACTCCGTCTCGTTCTTTGCTGAATCGCTCGTCGGAGACCGTCCGACCAATGTGGAGGCGATCGCCTTCCCGACGATCGCATGCCCTGCCAGCGACGCCACCGGCGCGCGGATGCGCACACTGTTTGACCGCGTGGTGGATGTCTCGTCGATCGACGATGACACGCTTGACGCAACGATCCGCGCTGAACGCATCGATGTCCTCGTGGAGCTCTCGGGGCACACGGGTGGCAATCGGCTCACTGCACTCGCCTCGAAGCCCGCTCCCGTCATGGTGACGGCGATCGGCTACCCCAACACCACCGGATTGCCCGCCATCGACTGGCGCATCGTCGACTCCATCACCGATCCGCCCGGTGCGGAGGCCTGCTGCACGGAGCGGCTGCTGCGGCTCGATCCGTGCTTTCTCTGCTACCGGCCACCGGAACTCGATGCTTCACCGACGATGCCGGCGGACGGCCCGCTCACCTTCGGCTCCTTCAACAACGGGGCAAAGATCAGCCCTGCCTGCGCCGCCCTCTGGGCAAGGGTCCTGCATGCGGTGCCGGGGTCGCGGCTTCTGATGAAGACGCAAACGCTTGCCGACCCGTCCACGCAACGCGAGCTGTCGCGGCGACTCTCGGCAGAGGGCATCACCGAGGATCGTGTGGAGATGATCGCCTGGTCCCCGACACGGGCCGAACACCTGGGGCTCTACGGACGCGTTCATGTCGCTCTCGACACCATTCCCTACAACGGCACCACCACCACCTGCGAAGCCCTGTGGATGGGGGTGCCGGTCGTCACCGTGCGCGGTGATCGACATGCTTCGCGCGTCTCGGCAAGCCTGCTGACGGCTGCTGGGCACCCAGAGTGGATCGCCCAGGATGCCGACGGCTTCGTCCGCATCGCCACGGGGCTCCTTGGCGACATGGACCGCTTGGCGTCACTCCGCTCGTCGCTGCGGGATGAACTCCGAGCCTCGCCGCTCCTGGATGCCAAGGCCTATTCGGGACGATTCCACGCAGCGCTTCGGGGCTGTTGGCGCTCGTGGTGTGAGGCGCACCCAAAGCCCGTGGTGTGAATCATCGGGGAACCCAAGACCCCCCGAACAAGACAAAGGGGGCAGTCCTTGCGGACTGCCCCCAGCGTTGACAGTTGTGGTCTCGCTCCGCCCGAATTCGAGAGGCGGGGCGGGATCCCAGAATCAGCGACGACGACGGCTGACCAAGCCTGCCAACCCCAGAAGGGCGATGGCGCCTGGAGCCGGAACCACAATCGATCCGCCACTGTCCTCATACGCAATCGTGACGAGGGTGCGGGTCGCGGCGTTGGCGCCAACCTGCATGGCACCCCATCCGTAGCGAACCTGACCAGCAGCGTTCGTGAAGCGGAAGCCGAAGTAGTTGATGGCGTTGTAGGTCCACTTCCCTTGGGATGTGGTGGTGAAACTCGGGCTGCTTGACCCGAAGGACGCGCCAGACGCGCCGCCGGTCAGCTGGGCCCCAATCGAGAAGCCTTGCGGAAGGCTCGACAGGGTCGAACCGCTCGTGGTGCCGCCAGCGACAGTGTTCAGGCGGACGCCAGCCGAGGCACCGTTGGTGCTGCCCGACCAGAAGAATGAAATGCCTGTCGTGCTGGTGCCATAGGGATTGAGGTCCCAGCCGGGCAGACCAGAGCCAGCGGTCGTAATGGCCTGTTGGGTCTCTACATTGACATACAGACCATCAATGGTCGCAGGGACAACTTGGTTGATGTTCCAAACGACGACGGCCGCGTTGGCCGCGCCGGCGGCGCACAGCGCAGCAGCAGCCGCAAAGTGCATCTCAAGCTTCAGGTTCTTCATGATCTTTCTCCAGATACTCAGGGAAGGAACGGGTGGTGGAGGCTTCCTTAGGACCGACCGCCACCTCGCAAGGCTCCGGCTGAGGGGCCGGACACCCCGAACACGACTTCGGGACGGGGTAGACTGCACCGGTTCCGAATCGTTGCAACTTTCCCACATAAAGTTTCCTGATTTTTCCCCCGCGCAAGATTCCTGGGCTTTCGTTTGAGGAGAACGACCAGTCGCGTTTTCAGGCCGATTCCGGCCCATACTGCTCCCGGCGTGCCCTCCACCACCCCCGAACCCCTGCCGATCCAACAGTGGCCCTACCCGGGATCAAGCGTGGATTCAGGGTCCAGAGGGGTCATTTCAAGTTCTGGAGGGATGCCTCGGCCCTTCCACGAAGCCGACCCCTGGGGGGAAAAGGCCCACACCTACCTCCGGGCACAGGGTTTTCCGGCAGCGCATGACGCCCACCCTGGCAAATGGGCCACCCAGCGCCAGTGGACCGTGGCCGAACTCGGGACCGGGACCGGCTGTTCCCTGGCCTGCCTCCTCGCCGCCTTCAAACGCCACGCCACCCCGAGCCAGCGCCTGCACTATGTGGGGTTCGAACGCCATCCCGCCATGCTCGACTGGTGGCGCGATCCCGCGAGCCATGCGCTGATCCCCGCCCCGGAGCGCGCTGCGCTGGATGCCATCCTCGCGCGACCGATCCGATCGACCCAAGGCATGATTCGCTGGCAACCGCTGCATGGCCACGCCACCATCACACTGGCCTTGGGCGATGCCGCCGCCTGGCTTCCGCATCTGAGCTTCGAGGCCGATGCGTGGTTCCTGGATGCCTACGAGCCAGCCGTCGAGACCCGACTCTGGTCGCCCGAGGTGATCGAGCATGTCGCTCGACTCACGAAGTCAGGCGGCACCGCATCGACCTTCTCCGCTGCGGCCGCTGTGCGCAACGGACTCCTCGAAGCGGGCTTCGAGGTCAAGCGCGTTCCTGGTTTCGACACCAAGCGCCACATGATCATGGCAACGCGGCGCGATCACCAGCCGGCCTGCGCCGTCGCACCATGGTTCGCCCCGCCACGCACCGTCCCTCCCGAGCGGGTGACGATCCTGGGGGCCGGACTTGCCGGGGCTTGGTGTGCCCGCGCCTTTGCCGAACGCGGTGCGCAGGTCTCGGTCGTGGAGCCTGCCCGCGGCGCACCCCGAGCCAGCGATGTGCCGCTCGCGGCCGCAGCGCAGCCCGATGGGTCATGGCAGAGCGAACAGGTCAGGGTGCACCATGCCGCTTGGCACCTTCTTGCCGAACGCTGCATCGACCTGGGCTTGCCGCATCGACTGCTGCCGATCACGACCGCGGCAGGACCAACCACGCGGATGGCACTCGTCGCCACGCCGCGGGAGTGGATCAAGGTGCTGCTGAACCATCCGCTGATCCGCGTGACCGACGGCGCATCGTGCGATGGGTTCGTGGTCCACGCCACGGCCCTGGCCACCGCGGCCCTCGATGGAACCGTCTGCACACACGCGCGGCCTGTTCCCAACGGCGGGTCGGTCGGCCAGGTCCGGCTGGCGACCGCGCTCGACACGGCGATCATGGACGACGGACATGCCCTGCCCTGCACGGATCTCGCGCACGCTTGGATCGGCGCCACGAATCATCCGGGCCTGTCGGCCCCAGCCACGGACGCAGATCCGAGCCATCCGATGCAGGCTGAACTCGAGGCTCGGTCGCTCGAGGCCATCACCGCGCGACTGCTCCCCCGACCGCATCGGTTGATCGACCTGTGGTCAGGCACCCGCGCAGCCAGCCAGGATCATCTGCCGATGATCGGCCCGATCGCCGACGATGGACAGTTCACCGAGGCGTACCGGGCGATCAGGCACGGGCCCAGGGCGCAAGCATGGCCGCCTTGCCCCCACGCGCCGGGCCAGTGGTGCTCGATCGGCCACGGTTCCCACGGCATGCTCACCACGCCGCTGGCGGCCGAACTGATCGCCGACCTTGCCTTTGGTACCCCGCGCGTGATCGCGGACGAACTGCTGCCGTTCCTGTTGCCACAGCGCTTCGCGCTGCGAGCGCTCAAGCGTGGAGTCGGCTGAGCCGCTGTGCTCGTTGGGAGGAATCCGAGCGGGTCTGCGACCGAGGCCGGGGCGAGTGGCCCGCGTGCATCAAGGCACTCCACCTACGCCATGATCGCGCTCACCACCTTGCCGTGGACATCGGTCAGGCGATGGTCACGCCCCTCATGCCGGAAGGTGAGCCGCTTGTGCTCGAAGCCGAGCAGGTGCAGCATCGTCGCGTGCAGGTCGTGGACCTCGACGGGGTTCTCGATGATGTTGTAGGAGAAGTCGTCGGTCTTGCCCCAGCTGATGCCGGGCTTCACGCCGCCACCGGCCAGCCAGACCGTGAAGCAGCGAGGGTGGTGATCGCGACCGTAGTTCTCGCGCGCCAGTGGCCCCTGGCAATACACCGTGCGACCAAACTCTCCAGCCCACAGCACCAGCGTGTCATCGAGAAGCCCGCGCTGACGCAGATCCTTGATGAGCGCCGCCTGCGGCTGATCGACCGCACTGGTCTGTGCGCGCAGTTCGCCCGGCAGGTTGCCGTGCTGGTCCCAACCGCGCATGTAGAGCTGCACGAACCGCACGCCGCGCTCCGAGAGCCGTCGTGCCATCAGGCAGTTGGCCGCGAACGAACCCGGCTTGCGCACATCGGGACCGTACATCTCGAGCGTGGCCTCGCTTTCATCGCTGAAGTCAGTCAGTTCGGGGACCGCCATCTGCATGCGGTACGCCATCTCATGCTGCGCGATGCGGGCCTGCACCTCGGGATCAAGGCTGTCCTCGAACTCCCGCGCATTGATCTCACCGACCAGGTCGAGCATCTGCCGGCGATCCTCCCGGGTGAGCCCATCCGGATCGCGCAGGTGCAGCACGGCATCGCGGCCGGCGCGCAGTTTGCAGCCCTGGTGCTCGCTGGGCAGGAAGCCGCTGCCCCAGAAGCGAGCGCTGAGTGCCTGCATGTTGCCGATCCCCTGGGTGATCATGACCACGAAACTCGGCAGGTTCCGGTTGGCGCTGCCCAGGCCGTAGCTGACCCACGCCCCGAAGCTCGGCCGACCCGGCTGTTCGGTGCCGGTCTGGAAGAAGGTGATGCCGGGCTCGTGGTTGATCGCCGAGGTGTGCAGCGACTTGATGAAGCAGATCTCGTGCGCCACGCTGCCGGTGTGGGGCAGGAGTTCGCTGAGCCAGACGCCGCCCTCGTTGTTCTCGTGGCGGTCGAAGCGGAACATCGTCGGCGCCACCGGGAACCGGGCCTGCCCACTCGTCATGCCTGTGATGCGCTGTCCGTTGCGCACGGAATCGGGCAGGTCCTGGTCGAACCGTTGCACCAGTTCCGGCTTGTGGTCGAAGAGATCGAGCTGGCTCGGCGCGCCCTCCATGTGCAGGTAGATCACGCGCTTGGCGCGCGGCGCGTGGTGCGGAAGGTTCGACAGGATGCCAGCGGCCTCATTTGAGACCGAGCCTGCGAGTGCACCGTTTGCCATCGTCAAGTCCGCCAGCGCTGCACCGCCGAGTGCTGCCCCGAGCGAGCCCGCGACCTTGCCGAAGAAGCGTCGTCGGGTGAGGTTGAGCAGGTACTCCTCGAGCGGGTCGGCCGGGCCTTGCGTGATGGGGTCCTTGCGCATGGGATGTCTCCTGGATCAGTCCTTCACGATCACCGGGTCGCTGGCGAGGATCGCGTTGGCGACCATCGTCCACGCTGCGAGTTCGGCCGGTTCGAGTGTGCGCCCGGCGGGGTGCTCTCCCACGGCCACGAGCTTCATGGCATCGTCGACACCACCGGCAAACCGCGCACGGTACAGGTCAAGATCCTCGAGCAGTCGCTCGAGCAGTCCTGGTCCGGGTTCATGCGCCGTGGCCCGCACAAAGAGCAAGCGCATGCGCACGGCATCGCTGCCCGGCTCAGCGAGCACGCGAGCCGCAGCGGCGCGCGCCGCTTCGACGAACTGCGGGTCGTTCCACAGCACGAGCGCCTGCAGCGGCGTGTTGGTCGACATGCGTCGAGTCGTGCAGAACTCCCGCGTCGGCGCATCGAAGGTCAAGAGCGACGGCGGCGGGACCGCCCGCTTCCAATAGGTATAGAGGCTCCGTCGCCAGAGATCATCACCGCTGCCCTGCTCGTACGCACGCGTGTTCGATGCCAGCATCGCGACCTCCTGCCAGAGCCCCTCGGGCTGGTAGGGCTTGACGCTGCGGCCACCGAGTTCCTCGACCAGCAGGCCCCCGACGAAGAGAGCCTGATCGCGAATCTGCTCGGCAGCCAGGCGCTGTCGGGGGTACCACGACAACAGTCGGTTGTCGGCGTCAAAGGCGGCGACCTCAGGGCGTGTGCGGCTGGACAGCCGATAGGTCGAGCTGGTCACCATCAGGCGGACGAGCTCCCGAACATCCCAACCGCCCTGTCGGAACTCGATCGCGAGCCAATCGAGCAGTTCAGGGTGGGTGGGCGGATCGCCCTGCAATCCGAAGTCCTCGCTGGTCCGTACGAGCCCGCGTCCGAAGAGCAGCTCCCACGCACGGTTCACCGTCACGCGCGCGGTGAGCGGATTGCGATCACTCACGATCCACTGCGCCAGACCGAGGCGATTGCGCGGCAAGTCCTCGGGCCAGGTGCCCAGCACTCGGGGGATGTCCCGCGTGACCTTGCGATTGGTATCAGGTGCGGTGTACGAGCCGCGCATCAGGACATAGGTGTCACGCGGCGCGTCGAATTCATCCATCACCATGGTCCGGGGCGACTCGGCCTTGGTTCGCTCGATGCGCTCATCGATGGACGCCACCCGCTGGGCGGCCTCGCGGTAGCGCGGCGAGTGCTGCACCCGCCAGCCGTCACGGGCCGACTGCACGGCATCGTCATGGACGGTGAGATCGGGCATCAGGAGCCCCAGGTCCGTCGGTGCCAGCATGGTTTCGGGCCGATCGTTCCGCGCGTAGAAGGCCCCCGGTCCGCCCGTGTTGACGATCTTGAAGACCAACTGGCTCTCACCGGCCGGCACCTCGACGGTGATGCGATCCTGATCGGGCGCGACCGCACGGTCGGTGTCGTTCGCGTGAACCCGCTCGCCGTTGCGCCACACGATGATCCGGTCATCGCTGCCAAGCGAGAGTGACAGCGTGCGTGCGGTCGGCGCGAAGACCTGGCGGGCGATGTACTCGGCGCCAACGCCCTGGGCCAGACCGGCCACTTGACCCTCGCGGATGTCCGGGGCGTGACGCCAGCCGCCGTTGCCGAACTTCGCGTGACGGTTGAACCGGGCTTCGCGGCCCGGGCCATGCTCGGCGAGCGCGGCGTCGAGCGATCCGCTGCCGAAGACCTCGCTCAGGTACCAGTCGCTGGTGGCGATCGGCAACTGGGCCAGCACACGATCATCGGCGGGAGCCATGTGCACACGAACACGGCCGATCGTGTGCTGGGCGTAGGGCGACTGGTAGCTGAGCTTGAGTTCGAGTTGCGTTCCCGCGGCAAATCCGATCGGCGCCTCGGTCAGGAAGTACGCCACGCGACCCTGACCATGCGCATGCCCCTCGAGGGCCCATTGCCTGCCATCGGCCGCATCCAACGCGTTGACCGCGCGGAAGTCCCCGTTGGGCTGCTCATGGCTGGCCCACGCCCACACGAAGCGCACCGGCGTGCGCACGCTCGGATCCGCAAGGCTCACGGCCTCCGCGCTGATCGAGTTCAGCACGGCATTGCCGTTGGGTGCGCGACCCACACGACCACCAAAGCTCTGGTCAGGCAGCGCTTCGAGCGCGATCAGCCGCACCCCGGTCTCGGGGAACCTGAGCGTGATGATGTGTTCGTCGAAATCCGGGTTCGTGCCCGAGGCCAGCACCGATCCATCGTCCTGCGCGGTCAATGTCGCGCCACCGGCGCTGACGGCCCGCAGGACGGCCGGACGCGTCCACGCGATGCCGTCCTTGGAGCGCCAACGCTCGACAAAGCTGTCGAGCAGCCCACGGTCTTCCTCGGCACCCTGGTCTCGCACGGCAACGGCCTGCATGCGTTGCGTTGCCAGTTCCGACAGCGTGGCATCCACCTGTGGATCGGACACGGCGATGAATGGTTCGAGTGCGCGGTTCGGATCGGGCACTTGCGAATAGAGCCCGGGCTCCTCGATGCTGTTGAAGAAGGCCAGCATCGAGTAGTACTCCTCCGTCGTCACGGGATCGAACTTGTGATCGTGACAGCGTGCGCAGCCCATCGTCAGGCCAAGGAACACCGAGGCAGTCGTGTTGGTGCGGTCGACCCAGTACTCGACGAGATACTCCTGCGGAATCGCGCCCCCTTCATCCGTCGTGACATGGTTGCGGTTGAATCCGCTGGCGATCACCTGAGCCTGCGTGGCACCGGGAATGAGGTCGCCGGCAAGCTGGTCGATCACGAATCGGTCGTACGGCATGTTCGACCGGTACGCCTGGAGCACCCAATCGCGCCACGGCCAGATCTGGCGACCCGCATCCATGTGGATGCCGCAGGTGTCGGCATACCGGGCCAGGTCGAGCCAGGGCACTGCCATGCGCTCGGCATAGCGCGTGACATACGGCTCCTCTTCGAGCAGCATGGCCACGAGCCTCTCGTAGGCATCGGGGCGATCATCCGCCAGGTACGCCGCAAGTTCGCGATCGGTCGGCGGCAAGCCCGTCAGATCAAGGAACACGCGACGCGCCAAGGTGGCGCGATCGGCCTCTGGTCCGGGCGCGATGCCCGCGCCCTGCCAACGATCCAAGATGAATCGATCGATCGGCGTGCGTCCCCACGAGTCGGCCTGATCGGCCTCGGCTGAACCATGGTCGGGCCGTGTGGGCGGCTGGAAGGACCAATGCGCGTCGTACGGTGCACCGGCCTCGATCCACTGGACAAGCAGGGCGCGTTCATCGTCGCTCAGCGGCCGCTTGCCGCTATCAGGCGGCGGCATGACCAGATCGGGGTCTGCATCGTGAATCCTCGCGAACAGCGCGCTTCGCTCGGGTGCACCTGGAACGATCGCCGCGCCATCCGGGCGTGGCGCGGTGGCGGCCTCGAAGGAATCGAGCCGCAGCCCGGCCTGCCGCTTGGCCCGGTCGGGACCGTGACACAGGAAGCAGCGGTCACTCAGGATGGGACGAACATCCCGGCCGAAACGGATCTCGCCCGCGAGCGCCGCAGGGCCGGCTTGGGGTCGAGCACGCGCTGTCCAAGCCCCACCGGTCGATGCCAGCCACGCACTGCCCACAGCCAGCATGGAGGCAGCCAAGAACAACCGGGGGGGGAGGTCCATGTTCGTCATCCTAGTCCGGAAACCGCCTGCGCCAAGCGGGAGCCGTCGATTGGAGACTTGCAACGCAGCGGCCGGAATCGGATGGTGTTCCCATGGAACTTCAGTGCCCGCAGGACAGCACCGGACGATCGGCTGCGCCGTCCGGAACCATGATCAGCGAAACGCTTGCGCTGCTGTCCGAAGCCACTCCCATCAAGACATGGTTCGTCGCTCGCTCGCGACGTGGCGAGCATGTCGTGTTGCATGTCTCGGCCGACGCGGACCTCGGCGTGGTGCCCGGACAGGTGTACGGGGCACCGGTTACCCCGTGCGGGACGATGGTCGGGACCGGATGCGTGCTCATGACCACGGCTTCGGACGGTTCGGCCGCCTTGGAGCCACGGAAGCTGATGCGTGACTGCGGCGCGAACCTGTACGCCGGGACCCCATTGGTTTGGGCTCCGGAGCACGGCGCGCACGAGTGCTTCGGGACCCTCGCTGGGCTCGGCCGACATGCCGCCACCGACATCACTCCACACCTTCCGCTCATCACGCATGCGGCCAGGGTGGTTGGATTCGCGCTCCAGGCGGCGCACGACGCGGACTCGCTCCGTCGCCGAGCCGAGCGAGCCGAGAGCGAGAGCACCGTGGATGACCTTTCGCGCCTGTACAACCGCAGAGGATGGCAGACGATCGCTTACGCGGAGGCGGGACGCATCCGGCGCTACGGCTCGTCAGCCGGACTGATCATGATCGACCTCGATGAACTCAAGCGGACGAACGATGCCTACGGCCATCACGCCGGCGACGCCCTGCTGCGTCACGCTGCACAGGTCATCCGATCGTCGTTCCGCGACTCCGATGTGATCGCCCGGCTTGGTGGCGACGAGTTTGCGGTGCTCCTCATGGAATCCGATGCCCCAGCCACCCGATGGGCCGCTGCTCGCCTGCAGGAGTCGTTGGCGATTGCTGGCATCCAAGCCAGCGTGGGCTGGTCATCGCTCGATGGTTCCCGCGACATCGATGCCGCCCTGCACGACGCCGACACCAACATGTACGCGGCCAAGTGCGCCAAGCGCCAGTTCATGCTCGATGTGGGCCCAGACCGACCTCACTGTGCGTAGAGCCATGTCATGAACGATCACGGCGCGCCACCGGACTGGCGCATGCCCTGACGGCGTTCTGCCCCAGCCTGCCAATCAAGCATGCGATGCAGGAGCCACGGACACGCCGTGAACAACGCCGCACTGCATCGGACCAGTGAACTCGTCCACACCTCGGGAACGGGACGATGCATGCACCGCACCACGGCTGCCGCCACCCGCTCAGGAGACTGGACCAGGAACGACGGAGCATGGTCGGGGACATCGGCCACCGGACGATCCACGCCCGAGCGCCGATCGGACTCCGTGAAGAACTCGGTGCGCGTGGTGATCGGATGCACGCTGCTCACCGCGATCCGGTGCCCCTGCAACTCCGCGCGCAGCGCCGCACAGGCCATCGCCTGGGAAGCCTTGGTCGCGCAATAGGCGCCGTGGTACGCCAGTGGGAACTTGCCGATGCAGCTTGACGACATGATCAGGTGCCCCGCCTGGGCCGCCGCAATCCACTGTCGTGCCGCAGCGCGACACAGGGAGAGCGCCGCGAAGAAGTTCACCTCGAACATGGTCCGCAGATCGCTCTCGGTCATGTCGATCAAGCCCGCCCGCGTGCCATACCCGGCATTGGCGAAGACCACATCCACTCGGTCAAAGGCCGACACCGCCCGATCCAGGATCTGGTCGGAGGCACCAGCGGCGGCCACATCGAGGGTCACCGCGTAGGCCCTGCCTCCGATGGCTTCACAGGCCGCTGCGATCTCGCGCAGCCGGTCCTCACGCCGAGCGACCAGAACCAACCGCATGCCCGATGCAGCGCACGCCCGCGCCGTGGCGGCTCCGATGCCAGAACTGGCCCCAGTAATGATGGCGACTCGATCAGCCAAACCACCCATGACCTGATGCTATCGGACGGAATCTCAGATTCATCGGCTCGAATGTATTGTTATCAGACGTTTAGATGCGCCTTGAAGCAAAGAACCCGGCCCAATCCCCCGAACCGAACCCAGGTCCTGCCCACATGACGCGATTGCCAAGAACTCTTCGATTTTCACCAACTTTTTCGCACCTTCGCTTCGGTCGATGCCATGTTTCAGCGTCGTGTCGCACCTTGTCCACGGACGCCATGGTGTGCTTGCGTGTTCGTGCTCGGACAAGTCCGAATCTGTGATCGCTACTCAAGGAGAACTGAACCATGAATCGTCTTTGTCTCTTCGGCAGCCTGACCGCTGCACTGTGCGCCGCAGGTACGGCCCTTGCCCAAGATGAGTGCACCACCGCTCCGACCTTGGTTTCGGGCGTTGCCTCGTCCTTCAACACCGCGACTGCCACCGCCAGCGCCGGCCCGCCCGTCACTGACGCGCAGTGCCCGGGCACCTACCTGAACTGGGTGAACACCCAGCAGGATGTGTGGTTCAAGTGGGTCGCTTCCGGCACCCCCGGCACCATCGACATCACGACCTGCCAGTCGGGTTCGTACGACACCTCGATCGTGCTCTACGAAGGTGAGTGCGCCTCGCTGACCCAGGTCGGCTGCAACGGCGATGCCGCCAACAGCGGTGGTTGCCAGGCCTACCACGCCGAAATGCTCGACTTCGTCGTCAACCCCGGCTCGACGTACTTCGTCCGCATTGGTGGGTACAACGGTGCCACCGGCTCAGGATCCCTCTTGCTGACCTTTACCGCAGGCTCCGCGGGCTGCGGCAGCGGCGGTGCATGCAATGTGGCCCAGTCGACCCCAGGTTGCGACAACATTGCCTGCTGCAACACCGTGTGCAGCCTCCTGCCGTCGTGCTGTGATGTCGCGTGGGACCAGAACTGCGTCGACATCGCGATCCCCGAGTGCGGTTACTACTCGTGCGAACCTGTTGGCCCGACCAACAACTGCGCGCCGAACGCGACCCTCATCGAGGGTGACGGCACGGTCAACTTCAACTCCGTTGGTGCGACGATGGACGGCCCAGACCACGCCGCCGCCAACTGCGCTTCTGGCAACGACTTCTTCTACAACGATGTGTGGTGGAAGTTCGTGCCCGCCGCCAACGGCGTGGTGGTGGTGTCCTCGTGCGGTACCACTCCGTACGACAACAAGTTCGCGATGTACAACCTCGGCACGAACCCGGCCTCGTTCGACTACAACAACCTCGTGTCGGTACTGGTCGGCTGCAACGATGACGGCAACCAGTGCTTCCTGACCGACGGCGTCACGCCCTACGCGTCGGCGATGACGGTGCAGGTCGCCCAGGGCAACACCTACCTCCTGCGCATGGGTTCGTACACCGATGGTGAAACCGGCGCAGGCACGTTCACGATCGACCTGCCATCGGCCTGCTCGCTCGACGCGAACAACGCGACCGAAGCCGAAGCCTGCGGTTCGGACTCCAACGGTGGTTGCAATGACCTCCCCAACGGCGCACCGACGGAGTTCATCTCTCTCGGCAGCACGGTCAAGGGCACGTTCCGCACGTGGGTCGATGCAACGACCGGCAATGTGACTCGTGACCTCGACTGGTATCGCCTCAACCTGACCAGCGACCAGACCGTCACGGTCGACATGCGCAGCGAGACCTTCGGGTTCGCATTGATGCTTGGTGGCGAGTGCGGCAGCACGTTCACATTGGGCACCACGGCCGCCGGCTGCCCCGAGACCTTCACAGCTTGCGCGAAGGCTGGCGCGTACTACGTCGTCGTCGCACCCGACTTCGACGACGGCTCACTGGCCTGCGGCAGCGGCAGCCAAAACGAGTACTCGCTCAAGGTCACCGGTGTGCCGGCATCCTGCCCAAGCACGCTGGACACGACCTGCTCGGCCCCCGGACCGGACAATCGGCAGCTCTCCGTGGCTGCCGCTCCGACCGGCAACTTCGTGCAGGGTTGTGCGACCGGCTGCGGTAACAACACTGGCGGCAGCACCGACAACTCGTTCGCGACGATCATCACCGGCGCGAACCTGCTGAAGGAAATCACCTGCGTCAACTTCGGCGTGGCTGCCCTCCGTTCGGCGACCCCGGTCGGTGGTACCTGCGGCTACGGTGCGACGGACCTCATGATCCCGGTGAAGCTCTCGATCTACCGCGACACCAACGGCGGCAACCCGACCAACTTCGCCGAAACTGGCTCCGCCAACGGCGACCTTGTCCTGGTGCAGTCGTGGAATGTCCTGGTGCCCTCTGGCGTCTACATGGCCAACTTCGAGCCTGATGAGCCGATCTGTGTCGAGAACGAGACCGACCTCGTCTTCGTCATGGACACTCCGAACCTCTTCAACGGCACCGTCCAGGGCGTTCCCTCTGGCGCGGGCTACCGTAGCGGCATCGGCGTGGCGGTGGGTGCCAACCCGAGCAACTGCTTCCTCCGCTACACCCTCTGCACGGGCACCGCGCAGAACGTCTTCCAGCCCATTGGTAACAACTCGTACCAGTGGCCCGTCATCGTCAACGGCGCCGCTGCTGCCTGCTCGGGTGGCAACAACTGCCCCGGCGACTTCAACGACGACGGTGTGCGTGACGGTGCTGACCTTGGCGCCCTCCTCGCGGCCTGGGGCACGGGCGGTGGCGACGTCAACGGTGACGGCAATACCGACGGTGCTGACCTTGGCGCCCTGCTCGCGGTCTTCGGAACGGCCTGCCCGTAATCCGAAGCCAGTCTCCTGAGATCACTTCCCCCCCGGCCCTGCGCCGGGGGGGATTTGTTTTTGGATCAACTGCCAGCGACGGGATGGCGTCGCACAGCGGGCTCGACATACTGATGCCGTGAACACGATCGCCGCGATCGCCTGGATGCTCGCGACCGACATCCCGTTCGGTCCCAACAGCGGTTCCGTGCTGCCACCAGCGCACGCACCAAACCAGGTGGTGCTCGCGGACCTTGATGGTGACGGCGCGCTCGATGCGATCGTGCCTGGCCGCAACATCGATCGCCTGATTCGATGGTCGCTTGGCACTGGTGGCGCTCCGTCCTTCGGCGCTTGGCGTGAGCTGGAGCTACCCGCCCAAGCCGATTGGGCCGTCGTGCCGCCAGGAACCGCTGGACCGCCCAATGTTCTCCTTGCCTTGCGTGCCTATCAAGGTTCCGTCCTCCGGCTCGACAACCTCGGCCAAGCGCAGTTCAGCATCGGCTCCATCTGGGGGCAGGAGCGCGAGCCTCGCACGATGGATCTGGCCGACTTCACCGGCGACGGTCTCGACGATCTCGTCATCGCCAATGCATCGGGACCGACGCTGCGGATCGATCGGGCCGATGGGCACGGGGGCTTCGTTCCCCATCAGCGCCTGCGCAACGATGACTGGTTCGGCGGCACGGGCTCGCTGCAGCAGGTGCGCGCTTCGGATGTCGACGGCGATGGGTGGATCGATGTCGTGGCGTCCTCCATCTCGACGGGGTCCTTGCTCATCTGGCGCAACCGCGATGGCGTGCTCGCCGACTGGCCGGTGCACACGCCCGTCCAGCCGCTCGTTCCCGACCAGCCGGCGATCACGACCTTCGTCCTGGCCGACATGGATGATGACGGCGACGACGACATGGTCGCGCAGTTGCTCTCGGTGGAGGTGCACCAGCCGCTCGTCATCTGCTGGAACGATGGTGGCCGGTTCACGCGGCAGGTTTCTTTCCCGGGGCCTGACACCGGCTACGGATGGACCTGCGCCGTGGCTGATCTCGATCGTGACGGCGATCTCGATGTCGTGACCAGCGTCGCCATCATCAACGGCGGCCTGTATCTGATGGAAAATCTGGGCACGCCGACGCAGCCTGTCTTCGGCGAACCTGTGCTCAAGCGCCCAAGCCCGTTCGTTCGGCACATCGAGCTCGAAGATACCGACGGCGATTGCGATCTGGACATCGTGGCCGTGGACATCAGCAGCAACGCGATCATCTCGTTGCCGAACCTGACTGGCTGCGCGTTCGGGCAGTCCTCGCTCGGAGCCACGCCGAGCACGAAGCCCACACCGAACACGAAGCCCACCGCGACCGCGATGCCGACGCCCAACACGAAACCCTCGCCGAACGCGAAACCCATACCGCCCGCGATCGCGGGAACGACCCACAGCACTCAAGGTGCCGATCGAGCTCCGCTCTCCCATCGATCACGCGCGCAGGCCGCGCGGGAGCACGCGCGTGCACTGGCCGCCTGGGGCCCGCCACCCAGCCACCCCATCGATGGAGGTTCGCTCGCCGGCACGACCTGCGGCCCCGGTGACGGATCGGCGGGCCGCTGCGACGAACCGCATCCGACGCCGGGCTGCTTCACCACCGCGTGCTGCGAAGCTGTGTGCCTGATCGTGCCGGACTGCTGCGTGATCGGTTGGGATCAATCGTGCGTGGATGTTGCGGACGAGGAGTGCGATGGGCTGTACTGCCCCTCGCCCGGTGCTTGTGACACCGCCCACGACACCGGCGGTTGTGACGACGAGGCATGTTGTGCACGATCCGTTCGGCTGGATGGTTGGTGCGGCGCCGCGCTCTGGGACCAGATCTGCGTGAGCGATGCCGCATGGTGGTGCCCCTTCACGCCCTGCGAACTCGAGGGTCCGCCCGGCGCGCGCCCCGAGGGCGAAGCGTGCTACGACCGGATCAACGATGGGTGCACGCTGCCCGAGCCGGTGTTCGATGCGCTGGCCTGCGGCGACCGCGTGGCCGGCAGGTGCACCACCGGCGCTCCGCGCGACACCGATTGGTATGCACTGCCCCCGGGCGGTCACACGATCAGCCTGCGCGCTGAGTTCCCTGCCAGCCTGACGATCGTGCGCGGCAGTTGCACCACCACGCTTGAAGAGCTCGCGTGGCACGCCATCGGACCGTGCGATCCGCTCGTCACCTCCGTCTGCGTCCCTGCGGACGAGTCGTGGTTCGCGATCGTGAGCCTCGGCAGCCCGGAAGGACCGATCCAGTCAGGACAACCATGCACCGAGCCGGACCCCGACAACCCGCCCAATCCCGACGATCCCCCGATCATCCCGGGTGCATTCGGCACGCGGTACGAGGTCACTCTGTGGTGCGGGGTCTGCCCACCCTCGCCAGATCTCAACGGTGACGGCGCAGTGAACGGTGCCGACTTGGGCATTCTTCTCTCGGCGTGGGGTTCCTCCGGCAGCGGCCTTCCCGGCGACCTGACTGGCGACGGCGTGGTGGACGGCGCGGATCTTGGTGCGCTCATCAGTGCGTGGAGCTGAGCGCGGCGGCCGATGCAATCGCCCCAGCGCTGACCTCACGATGCGTGCCAGCGGAGCATGACGGCGCCGAAGTCGCGAGCGATGTGATCAGCACGCGAGACGACCGAACTCCGCTCGGCGGTCTCGGTGAAGGCGATGAACTCATGGGCCGCGCCGTCGTCGCGGATCTCCCAATCGGTGATGCCATCGCCCACAGCGATCACTCGACCGGACAGTCCGAGCGCGCGAACGGCGCGTGGCTTGCTCCGGGGCGACGCGAGTTCGCTTGATGGATCCAGGCCCAGCACCTCGCCATCCCCTGACCAGAGCAGGCGATTCGCGCGCACATGCGATCGCTCGATCCCGAGCGCTCCCACCACCGGATCGATCCACTCGTGAAACCCGCTGGTGACGACCCAGACTCGGTCCGCACCCTCGCGCAGCTCCTTGGCATGAGCGAGCAGCGATGGGCTCACCGCATGGTGCAGGCGATCAATGAGCCGACGCACCATGGCACGGTCAAAGCGCAGGAGCGCCAGGCGCTGCGACAGGCTCTGGTCAATCGGCAGCGAGCCGTCCATGCCGGCGTCTGTGATCGAACGGATGCGTGCGAGCACCTCATCACGGTCGCGACGGCCTTCGAGTGCCATCGCAGCAAGCTCGTCGAGCGATTCCAGCGTGACGATCGTGCTGTCGAAGTCCAGGACGAGGTGGGTGCTCATCGCACGCGCTCACCCGATCGGCGGCGCGCGGTCCGCCATCGCAGGCGCGGCCGCACCCAACGGTTGCGCCGCGAGCTGAGTGATCACGGGCGCCCCACACTCGGGACAGGCTGTCGCTCCGTGAGAACCCTCAAGGTCATACGAACACGCGAAGCACTGCCGCTGCGAGAGCACGATGGTGAGTCCAAGCCCACAACGATTGCACGGGTGCATTCGTCCGTCAGTCGCAACATGCTGCCGATGCTTGCATCGTGGGCAGTCACATCGGATGTCCTTCAAGTCCAAGATGCTCGTGACCTTGATCGCGCGGGCCATGCGGTCCAGCACGGCCGAGATCAGTCCGCCCGAAACGATCATTGGGATCATCGCCACGAGCACGCGCTCGACCAGATCACCGCGCCACATCAGCGAGATGTAGGAGAAGAGGAGCCCGCCCTCCAAGAGGACGAGGCCGACCGTGGTAAGGTGCAGCGCGCGGGCCCAGCGCCCACCACTGGCGTGGCGAAAGACGCGGCCCATGCCGATGGCGAGCGCGACGGTCCCCAGAAGCACGGCCCACGCAGCCTTCTGGTTCATGGAGCTGCGTTCTGGCTCGCTCAAGTTCCACGGCTGCACAAGCCCGCTCGCAATGCTGAGCCAGACCGCGAGCGCTGCTCCGAGCGGAACAAGTCCTGCGACCTGCCACGCCGTCGCGCCGCGCTCGCGCGGCTCACCGAAGCAGATCATGAACGCGATCGGCGAGACCGCCATGAACTGCCACCCGCGGAGTCCGTCGTCGATCCCGGTTCCAACATTCCAGGCCGCTGCGACCCAAGCGACGAGCGCTGCCATCTGCAGTCCAAACGCCACCCATCCAGCGCGCACGGCGAGCGGAAAGGCCAAGGCTCGCATCGAGATGGCCCCCGCGATCGTCGCGCCAAGGAACGCCAAACCGGAGAACAAACAACCTTCGAAGAGTTGGCCTCTTGACCAAACGGAAACGCAAAACCACGCGGCCGAGAGACCACTCCCGATCACGATGCACAGCACGGAGGGCGTCAATCGGGCGTCGCCCCCACGCGTAGCGGCCGCCCAGGTCCCACTCATCGCCGTGAGGATCATCGCCGTGCCGGCGAGTCGCCATGCTTCGTCGCTCGCCAAGAAGAGCCCGAGCAGCGTGCTCACGAGCGAGACCACCAGCGAGAGGGCGAGTACCGCAAGGGTCAGCGCACGGAAACTCATGCTGGTCATCGTAGGGTGGATTTCGCGGGGTCAATCACACTGCGCGACGGATGGGCGGGATTGGGACGGGAATCCGCGTCGCGCCCCGCCGCGTGGAGACGCGGCGATGGCATGACCCGGCGCACCTCGCGATGAGGATGCCAAAGCCGCCGACCGGAATTGAACCGGCAACCTCCAGATTACAAATCAGGTGCTCTGCCAATTGAGCTACGGCGGCGGAGGTGCTGAGAGTCTAACGACCGGCGGAGCGATGCCGCTTGATCGCGATCGCGAGCAGACTGACATCCGCGGGATTGATGCCGGCAAGCCGACCCGCCTGGCCCAGCGTGGCCGGACGGAACTTGCGGAGCACCTCCACGGCCTCGCCACGCAAGCCAGTCACCCCCGAGGGATCGAGATCCATCGGCACGCTCACCCGCTCGTGATCCTGCGCACGCCGGATGTCGCTGTGCATGCGCGTGATGTACCCCTCGTAGCGCACCTCGGTCATGGCCTTGGAGGCCAGTGCCACATCATCGATGCCCAGGGCGAGCGCAAAGGCCTCGTCAGTCGTTGCAGGATCGAGCGCAACAGGCCGCAGCGCCCGGCCCGATGCGGTCTTCGGATCGAGCCGTGTGCGCAGTGCCGCGAGCGCAGCCTGCGCAGCCTCGAAGGCGTGCCAGTGATCGTCGGTGATCAACCCCCAGGACCGCGCATCGCGCGTGAGCCGATCGGCCGCGTTGTCGGCTCGCAGCAGCAAGCGATGCTCGGCCCGGCTGGTGAACATGCGGTACGGCTCACGCGGCACCTTGGTCACCAAGTCATCCATCATCACGCCGATGTACGCCTGTTCGCGGCCAAGCCGCACCGCGTCATGGCCCCGCACCCGCCGCGCGGCATTCAAGCCTGCGAGGAGCCCCTGCGCACCCGCTTCCTCGTAACCACTGGTGCCGTTGATCTGCCCAGCCAGGAACAGGCCGCGCACGAGCTTGGTCTCGCCGGTCGCATCGATCTGGTGCGGCCAGACCATGTCGTACTCGACGGCGTATCCGTACTTGAGGATGGTTGCCCGCTCGCACCCAGCCAAGCCACGCACGATCCGCTCCTGCACCGCGGCCGGAAGGCTCGTGCTCAGTCCGTTGCAATAGACCTCATCCGTATGCAGGCTCTCGGGCTCGAGGAAGACATGATGGCTGTCGCGATCGGCGAATCGCACCACCTTGTCCTCCAGGCTCGGGCAGTACCGAGGCCCGCACTCCGCTTCGACCTCACCGGCATACATCGGGGCCAGGTGAAGGTTGTCGCGAATGAGCTGGTGCATCCATGGCGTGGTCTGCGTGGCACGGCACTCCACCTGGCGGAGTGCGGGAAACCTCGATCGGTCGGTGGCTTCGCTGAAGGGTTCGGGGCGAGCATCGCCCACCTGCGCAGGCAATGACTCCCAGTCAATCGAACCACGCGCCAGGCGCGGCGGCGTTCCGGTCTTGAGCCGGCCGAGATCGAAGCCGAGTGCACGCAAGGTGGCGCTGACCGGAACAGCGGCGCCTTCGCCGATGCGACCACCGACCATCTTCTCCTGGCCGGTGTGCATGAGCGCACGCATGAAGGTGCCCGTCGTGAGGACGCATGCGCTGCAGCGCAGCGTGGTCGGGCCTTGACCTCGCGGGCTGCGCTGGCCGCCATCGCCATACGGAGCACGGGCGAGTCGGTCGCCCGCCGCATTGGCTTCGATCGCTGAGTCATCGGCGACGACCACGCACGCCCCCGGAGCGAGCACCGCCCCCACGATGGCGCCGTCCACGACCTCGAAGCCATCGACGGTGCCCTCGATCACGGTGATCCCGGGATCGCACGCGACCAAGCGCTGCACCTCGGCGGCGTACGCATGCTTGTCGCACTGCGCACGGGGTCCGCGCACGGCGGCACCCTTGGAGGTGTTCAGCATCTTGAACATGATGCCGGTGGCGTCGGTCGCACGACCCATGAGCCCACCGAGCGCATCGATCTCGCGCACCATCTGCCCCTTGGCCAAGCCACCGATCGCAGGGTTGCAGCTCATCGCGCCGATGCGCGAGGCATCCATGGTGACCAGCGCCACCCGGCCGAGGCCATGCGCGCGAAGCACCTTCGCCGCGGCATGCGCTGCCTCGGTGCCCGCGTGGCCACCTCCGATCACGACGACATCAAACGACAGATCCACAGCACAAGGATAGTCCGTCCATCCCGCGGTTCCCCCACGGCTAGCATTCGGTTCCATGTTCCAGTCCATCGCTGTCCGTCAGGTCCGTTCCGCGCTCCAGATCGCCTTCGTCTTCAGCGACGATCGCACGCCGCCGGCCAAGGATGCCGCGGTTGCGGCCAGCGTCGGTGCTGCGTTCGCGAGCCCGGGGTTCCGCGCCGATGCCGGCGAGTGCCTGCTCGTGGGCCATGCGAGCCTGGTCGTCGGCCTCGGCACCAGGAAGGACTTGACCGCCTCGGGCGCACGCACGATCGGTGCCAAACTCGCCAAGTGGCTCGACCGCGCCGCGCCCACCGCGATCGCACTGCGGGCCCCCGTCCAGTTGCAGGCGCATGCCTCGTCGCTCGCAGAGGGCATCGCGATCGCGCAGTGGCGGTTCGACGAGCTCGATGGCCGGGCCACGCGCAAGGAGCCGCGTCGTGCCACGCTCGCCATCTGGACCGATGCCGCCAAGACCCGCGAGGCGTTCGAGCGCGGCCTGGTCGTCGCCGAGGCCGTCAATGCAGCGCGTCGGTTCGGTGCCACGCCACCCAACATCTGCAACCCGCAATGGGTCGATGCGCAGGCCCGCGCACTCGCCCGCAAGGCCGGCCTCAAGCACCGCGTGATCGACTTCCGCCAAGCACAGAAACTCGGCATGGGGGGGCTCGTCAATGTGGGCAAGGGTTCGGCTGCCAAGCCCTGCATCACGGTGCTTGAGCACGCTCCCCGCCGGCTCTCGGGCCGTGCGCGCGGCAAGCATCTCGTGCTCATCGGCAAGACGCTGACCTACGACACCGGCGGCTACAGCCTCAAGGTCAACAACGGCATGAAGGGCATGAAGTACGACAAGATGGGTGGCGCCGCCGTGCTCGGCGCGATGCAGGCCATCGCGGCGCTCGACCTGCCCGTGCGCGTGACGGCGGTGCTGGGCGCTGCCGAGAACATGGTCAACGGCGAGTCCTACCGCCCCGACGACATCATCACGATGCACAACGGCGTGACCGTCGAAGTCACCAACACGGATGCCGAGGGCCGCCTGGTGCTCGCCGATGCCATGAGCTGGGCGTGCCGCACGCTCAAGCCAACGCACCTCATCGATCTGGCCACGCTCACTGGCGGCGTGGTCACGGCACTCGGCCACTTCAGCGCTGGGCTCTTCTGCAACGATCCATCGCTGCGCGCAGGCCTCGAGCAGAGCGCGGCCGCGACCGGCGAGAAGGTCTGGACCCTGCCGCTCTGGCCCGAGCACCGCGACTACATGCGCGGCCAGCACGCCGACCTCATCAACAGCAATCCCTCGCGCATGGCGCATCCGATCCAGGGCGCTGCATTCCTGTCGTTCTTCGTGGATGACACCCTGCCGTGGGCCCACCTGGACATGGCCGGCGTCGCGAACAGCGAATCGGCGACTGACCTCTGTGCAGCCGGCCCCACCGGTTGGGGGGTGCGGCTTCTGGTCGATTGGGTCCGCGGACAGGCCTGATCGCACGCGATCAAGTGCGACGACGCGCCGACCTGCACTGCCTGGATCCCACGCCGTCAGGCATCGGGCTTCAGGTGGCTCATCAGGTCAAGCACCTGCTGCGCCAGCGCAGGCGTGCCGCAGTAGATCGTGAGTTCGCCCGGAGGCAGCACTTCCATCACCAGGGATGTGCCCGTGGTGGCGATGCCGATGCCATGGGCCGGCTCCGATCCTGACTCCAGCACGCACTGCACGAGCGCGCGGAGCACATGATGGTCACCCTGCTCGAAGACGATCGGATCGCGCCGATTCAACTCAACGCTCGCGCTGCTGTCGACGGCGGCCCACTGCTCGTGCCTGGCCATCGGTTCGCTGACGGCATCGAAGACCTGCTTCCACTTGCCCACCGGGAAGACGAGTACCTCCTGCAAGTGCAACTTGTGCGCGATCGCCTCGACGAACTCAGCCATACGCGCACGCGACATGCGCGTGATGTCGGCGGGAAGGCTTGCAGCCCGCGGATGATCCTTGGCCGCGATGTCGATGACTGGTGCACCTTCCTCGAGCGCCACACGGAAGGCAGCCGGGCCATCCGCAGCCTCGATGACGCCACGGGGTGCGAGCTGTCTCCAAGCCAGGTCGAATTCGACGAAGTCCACTCGGTGGTTCCCTTCTGGGCCGGTGCAGTCTAGGGGCCGGCTGCAACGCCGTCGACGCGGCACTACATTCATCCGTGTGAAGACGATCCTGTTCGTGTGCACCGGCAACACCTGCCGTTCGCCGATGGCCGAGGCCATTGCGCGCCATGCCGCGGAACAGGGGCGCCTTCCGAGCGGGTCGGCCCTGTTCGTCGGGAGCGCGGGGGTGGGAGCCTGGGACGGGCAGCCGCCGAGCCCCGGAGCCCTCCGGGCCCTGCGAGCCATGGGTATCGATCATGCTGGGCGAAGCAAGACCCTGAGCCGCGAAATGATCGAGAAGGCCGACCTGATCCTCTGCATGACCCGCAGTCATGTCGATGCAGCGCGTCGCTTGGTGGCCGACCGCCCCACGCTCAAGGACCGGATCCAGCTGCTCGACCCGGCTGGCGATGTGGCCGACCCGATCGGCACGGGCCAGGAGGCCTACGACGGCCTTGCGCGCCATTTTGCCGAGTTGATCCCCAGCCGGATCTCTGCCATGCTCCCGTCATGAGGATCTCGCTCGGCTCGGACCATCGCGGTGTCTCGCTCGTCCAGTCCTTCATCGCACAGCTGCGCGGCGCGGGGCATGACCCCGTGGTGCTCGGCGAGTGCAGCGGTGCACCGTGCGACTACCCGGACATCGCATGGCTGGTCTCGAACTCCGTCGCACACGGCGAGTCCGACCGCGGCATCCTGGTGTGCGGCACCGGGATCGGCATGTGCATCGCCGCCAACAAGGTCGATGGGATCCGTGCCGCCCTCGCCAGTGATGAGCTTGCTGCGCAACTCTCCCGCAGCCACAACAATGCCAATGTGCTCTGCCTCTCAGCAGACCTGATCGGGCCGATCCTGGCCAAACGCATCCTCGATGTCTGGATGTCCACCTCCTTCGAGGGCGGCCGCCATGAGCGCCGCCTGGCCAAGATCACCCGCATCGAACACGGCGAGACGCCCTCGGCCTGATCACGCCTGCACCGGCTCGGACTCCTGGGCCACGGATCCGATCCACGCGCCCTGTGCGTCGTGGCACGCGTCACACATACCGCACCGTGTCTCGCCGGCATGGCCGATCACGCTCGAGAGCGCGGCTGCCCCGCACACAGGGCAGATCCCCTTGGCCAGTCGCGCTCGGTTCCATCGTCGTTCGATGGTCCGGAGCACGAATCCAAGCGCGTTGAAGAAGAGCAGCCCGAAGATCGAGATGAAGAGCATCGCCAGCGTGGCCGGCGGGAAGATGAAGACGAACAGGAAGGCGATGCCAAAGGCCGCCAGGTAGATCGCGAAGACGGCGTAGCCGTAGGCACGATTGAGTTGGCGGAGCAGTCTCAGCAGCATGCGGGGAGTCTAGGCCGCCAGAGCGCCGATTCCGCGTCCGCACCACAGGTCGTGTCACCGGGCCATCGTTACACTATGACCCGCCGGGGGCTGCCCGGCATGATCGATCCACCGATCCAGCGAGGAAGACCATGAAGATCGTCTGCGACCGCGCCGCCCTGCTCGATGCCCTGGCCATGGCCGCCAGCGTCGTGCCGAACCGCAGCCCCGCGCCCGTCATGCTCTGCCTGAAGCTCACCGCCGCCGATGGCGTGCTGTCGATCCAGGCGACCGATGGCGAGCTCGGCCTGACCATCCACGTGTCGAGCGTGCAGGTGGATCAACCCGGCGAGGCGCTCTTGCCTGCCGACAAGCTCACCCAGATCACCCGTGCATGCGATGACAGCACGCTCTCGATCTCGACCGAGCGCAACGTGACCACGATCAAGGGGGAGCATGCGACCTTCAGGGTCTTCGGCTACGAGCCCAGAGAGTTCCCGGGTGTGCGCGATGCCAAGGATGCCGGCACCGAGTTCGAGGTGGCCGCCGGCACGCTGCGCCGGCTCATCCATCGCACGGCCTTCGCCACGAGCGTCGACAACTCGCGCTATGCGATCGCCGGCACGCTGCTCGAGCGCAAGGGCCGCAAGTTGCGCATGGTCGCCACGGATGGTCGCCGGCTTGCGGTCGCTAAGGGCGATTGCAGCGCGCCCGCCGATGGCGATTCGACCTGCATCGTCCCGGCCAAGAGCCTGTCGGTCCTGAACCGCCTGCTTGATGATCCCGACGCTTCCGTCACCGTGAGCCGTGACCGCAATCGACTCTCGATCCAGGTGGGCGAGACTGCCACGCTGGTCTCCAGCCTCGTCGAAGGCACGTTCCCCCCGTTCGAGGATGTGATCCCCAAGGACCACGACAAGCGCGCGACCTTCGATACGGGCGAGTTCGCCGCCGCCATCCGCCGGGCCGCGCTGCTCACGAGCGAGGAAAGCAAGGGCGTGCGCCTGGCCTTCGGGCCCGGCATGCTCCGCCTGTCGAGCCGCGTTCCCGAGATGGGCGAGGCGGACATCGATCTGCCGATCGCCAAGTACGAGGGCGATCCGATCGAGATCGGCTTCAACCCCGTCTTCATCACGGATGTGCTGAAGATCGCCGATGTTCCCGAGGTCATCGTCGAGCTCAAGAGCCCCAACAAGCCCGGCGTGGTCCGACTCGGGCAGGACTTCGTGTATGTGGTCATGCCGGTCAATGTGGGCTGACCTCCCATCCGCGCAGCAACCGTGGCCAGCCCCGTCAGGGTGCTGACCCATCATGCCACGAATGACAGCGGGGTGCGCCACTCGGCGCACCCCGCCTTGCATTCCATGCTTGGTCGACTGGCTGCCGCGCCCCGGTCGGTCCGTGGGCGCACACCAGGCGCGATCACTTGCGGGCGTACTTCACGCCGCAGCCGTAGGGCTTGGTGGTCGAGGGCTCGGGGGCCTTGCCTTCCTTGAGCGCCTTCACGGCCTCGACGACGTAGTTCTTCGAGCCCTCGTTGTCGATCGCGCCGTCATAGGCGAGTTTGCCATCCTTGGCGATGACGAAGCAGTGCGGCGTGGTCTTCGCACCGTAGGCGTGACCGACCTTGCCGTCGCCGTCGATCAGCGCGGGGGCCTCGATCTTGTTCTTGGCGAGGTAGTCCGCGCTCGACTTGGGATCGTTCGCGGTCGCGGCCGTGCTGTTGATGAAGAGGAACACCACGTCGGCATCCATCTCCTTGCAGCTCTTCATCATCGAGCCGACCTTGCCCTCCTCGCACACTTTGCGACAGACCGGGCAGCCGGGATTGATCCACTCGAGCACCACGACCTTGCCCTTGTAGTCAGCGAGCTTGTACTCCTTGCCGTCGGCGCCCTTCAGGGTGAAGTCGGGAGCAGCCTCGCCAACCTTGGTGGCAGCCTTGCGGGCTTCGACAGCGAACGCGGCGGGAGCGATGATCGGCGACAGCGCAAGGCCGGCACCGAGGGTGAGGGAGGCGATCAGGGCGAGATGCTTCATGGGGTGTTCCTTCTGGTTGGAGCCTGCGGTGGTTGAACTGTTGAGGGGAACTCTAGCCATGCCGTGGGGGCCTGGTGATGCCCCCGTGCTCACTTTGCCGCCTGGGCAGACCCGGGGACAGCGATGTCAAGGGCCCGGACCCCACTGCCGGCATCGATCACGACCATCCCCCGGACCATGGGACGCCGGTCTGGCGCATCCACGACGCGGATCCGGACGGGAATCTCGATCCTCCCGCCCGGCATCGGCAGCATGCGCTCGCTGGGAAAGCGCACCCCCGGGCGGGTGTCGGGGAACCACCGGACCGTGCCGCCGAGCGCCGAGGCGTCGATGACGAGCACCCGGTCTTCGCCCTCCCCTTGGAGCCTGGCCGACACCTCGGGCGGTGCAGGTTCGGGATAGCCCTCGGGCATCGATCCCTCCCGCTCGACCAATTCGGCTTGGACCGATTGACGCTCGACCACGCAGAATTCCTTGCAGGTCATCCACTGCGCGTTCAAGCGCACCATCACCGCATCACCAGACCACGACTTGGGCGCGGTCACCGGAACCAGAAGCCGAAGCGAACGCTCGAACGCCAGGGTGTCTTCATCGTCCGGAAGGTGATTGGGAACGGGATACATCGGCTCGCCCGCGGACCACCCAACCGGAAGTGTCCAGTCCAGGCGCGGCGGCTGGCCGCTGTCTCCGGGATTGCGCCAGTACATGTGCCATCCGGCCTCGATCGCGAACTGCACATCGAGGAAGCGCCGTCCGTCCGGTGTCCGCAGGATGACCGGGGCCAACGCGACCTCGACATGCTGCTTGGCCGGCCGTGACGGCGGGGCCTCCGCCCCGGACACCGATTGCGGACGAGACTCGGACGCGGCAAGCGGAGCGTCGCCGTGCGCGAGCACGGCGGCCACGAACGCCAGACACATCAGGAGCTTGCTCGACATGCTCCATACACTATCCGCATGACCCTTCGAATCCTCGCTGCCTGTTTCGTCCTGTCCTTTCCCCTGTCAGCGTGCGAGCGCAGCACCAGTGACAAGAACCTCACGCTGGTCCGCCCCGACGAGGTGCTTGCCTTGGGGACGCGGGAGAAGGGGCTTCTGGGCAAGTCCAAGCGCGTCGTGATCATCGATCCCCGCCCCACGGCGCTGTACGAGGCTGGCCACATCAAGGGTGCGCGATCGATGCCGATGCCCACGATGAACGATGTGGCCGTTCCCGAACTCGGCGAGTTCAAGTCGGTCGCGATCCTGGTCTACGGCACCAACGCCAACGATGTGCTCGGCCCCGCCGCGAGCAAGCGGCTCATCGAACTGGGCTACGACAGCGTCTACACCCTGCGCGGCGGGCTCGAGGGCTGGACGAAGGCCAGCATGCCAGTCGTCACGGGCAAGGACCCTGGCTGAGTCCGCGCGCTGCCTCGCCCACGCAGCCCGCAAACGAACGAGGCCCGCGCCGGATGGCACGGGCCTCGAAGTTGCTTGACTGGAGACGCGATCAGCCCAGCGCCGCGGCACCCGACACGATCTCGGTGAGTTCGGTCGTGATGCGAGCCTGGCGTGCGCGGTTGTAGTTGCGCTTGAGCGTGCGGCCCAGGCCCGACGCATTGTCGGTCGCGGCCTTCATCGCCACCATGCGCATGACATTCTCGCTGACCACGGCGTCGTTGAAGGCCTGGAAGAGGCTGACCTTCACGCTGCGCGGGAGCAGGTCGTCAAGGATCTCTGCGGCACCCGGGCTGAACTCGTAGGACGCGGTCACTGCACCCTTCGACGCTTGCGGCATCGAGAGCGGGAGCAACTGCACCGACTCGGCGATCTGACGGGCATTGCTCACGAAGCGCATGCTGCAGACCACGACCTGCTCGAACTCGCCCGCGACGAACGCACCCATGTAGCGATCGGCGAGCGCCTGGATGTCCTCGAACTTGGGTCGGTCACCGAAGCTCAGACGCTCCTCGGGCAGCATTTGCTGGTACTTGAAGAAGGCGAAGGCCTTCTTGCCCGCGGTGTGGACGACCACCTTCTTGCCTTCGGCCTTCAGCGCCTTGATGCGGACCATGGCCGTGCGCAGCACATTGCCGTTGTAGGCGCCGCACAGACCGCGATCGCTGCCAATGACGAGCACCAGCACCTTGCCCGACGAACCACCACCCTGCAGGAGCGGGTGCGAGACATCGCCCGCCGTGGCGGCGACTTCGCCCACGAGCTGGCGAATTCGATCGGTGTAGGGCCGGGTGGCCTTGGCCCGGGCCAGCGACGCCGTGAACTTGGCGGTCGCGATCATCTGCATGGTCTTGGTGATGCGCTGGATCGTGCGGACGGCGACCATGCGCTTCTTGATCTCGCGGATCTGTGCCATAGGGGTGGAAATGGTAGCGTCCGAGGCGGGCCGCCGCCGCGCGCGAATCCCCGGCCTACGCTGCAGGAAACCGTGTCTGCGACCCTCCGCATCATCGATGCCAACCGCAATCGGGCCCTCGAGGCGCTCCGCGTGCTCGAGGACCTCTCCCGGTTCTCGGTCGGTGATCGCGCGCTCTCGGAAGGGTTCAAGGCTGCTCGCCATGCGGTTGCCCAAGCGCTTGCGAGCCTGGATCCGTCGCGACTCCTCGCGGCGCGCGATGCGCATGGCGATGTGGGCAGGACCATCACCGGTGCCGCGGAGCATGACAGGCCGACGCTGCATGCCATCGCGCTGGCCAACGGCTCGCGCGCGACCGAGGCGCTGCGCTCCCTGGAGGAATCGCTGAAGCTGCATGACACGATCGCCGCCACGCGCATCGAGCGCGTGCGCTACCGCACCTACGACCTTGCCCGCGACCTCGCCCTGCGCCTGGCCGGGAGCGCACCCCGGCAGTGGTCGGTCTGCGTGCTCGTGACCGAGTCGATCTGCGTCCTGCCCTGGCTCGATGCTGCGAAGGCCGCACTCGACGGCGGCGCCGACTGCCTCCAGCTCCGTGAGAAGGACCTTGAGGGAGGCGAACTCCTGGCGCGCGCCCAGTCGCTTCGTGAACTCACTCGATCTTCCGCAGCAAGCCTGGTCATCAATGACCGCATCGATGTGGCACTGGCCAGCGATGCCGACGGCGTGCATCTGGGCCGAGGCGACCTGCCAATCGCGGCCGCGCGAGCGATCGCCGGTTCGGCGCTGCTCATCGGTGCAAGCACGCACGATCCGCACGAGGCCGCCGAGTCGGTGGCTGCGGGTGCGTCCTACTGCGGCGTCGGATGCATGTACCCATCCGATACCAAGGATGCGCTGCCGATCGCAGGCCCCGGCTACCTGGTGCGCTTCCTCGCCGAGCATCCGGGCACGCCGCATCTGGCCATCGGAGGCATCGACGAGACCAAGGCCCGTGAACTCGCCGGACTCGGGTGCCGGGGCATTGCCGTGAGCCGTGCGGTCCTCGCAGCGCCCGATCCAGCCGAGGCCGTGCGCCGGCTGCGCGGAGCGCTCGCCCATGGGTGAGCGCGATCGACCGAAGCAGCCGAAGCTTGACACCCCGGGCGACCCCCACGCCGTGCTCACGCTCCTGGGCACGGGAACCTCGGCTGGCGTTCCACTGATCGGATGCGACTGCGCGACCTGCACCAGCGTCGATCCCCGTGATCGCAGGCTGCGTACCTCGGCGATGCTGCGCTTCACCGATGCCCGGGGAGTGCGACGGACCGTGCTCCTGGATGTGGGCCCCGACCACCGTCAGCAGGCGCTCGCACACCGCATCGATCGCGCCGACCACATCCTCCTCACGCACAGCCATGTCGACCATGTGTGGGGCCTGGACGAGGTGCGTCGCTACAACGCCCTGATGGGGACCTCGATCCCCGTGATCGGCGATGCTCGCACCATCGACGAGGTGTGCCGGATCTACGCGCACATCTTCGACCACGCCCGCAACACCAACGACAGCTGGGTCGCCGACCTTGCCGCCATCCGGATCGCACCGGGTGCGTCGCTCGATTGCCACGGGATCCGTGCCACCGCCGTACCCATGCTGCATGGCCGCTTGCCGATCCTGGCCTGGAGGTTCGATGGACAGGGGCCGCTCTTCCCACTCGTCTATGCCACGGACGTGAACGGCATCCCACCCGAGTCGTGGAACCACCTCATGGGCACCCGCACGCTCGTGCTTGATGGGCTGCGGTTCAGGTCGCACCCCACGCACCTCACGATCGACCAGGCCATCGATGCTGCCGCCCGCATCGGAGCGGCTCGCACCGTGCTCGTGCACATGACGCACGACATCCTCCACGAGCGCGATGCGCGCAAACTACCCCAGGGAGTCGAGTTCGGCTTCGACGGGCTCGAGCTGCGCTGACCTCCCCGGACGCGCGGCCGCAAGCAACGACACGCTGCCACACCGCGCGGCCTAGACTGCGGCCATGAGCAACCACTACCCGTTCACCCTTCCCCCGCTGCCGTACGCCGAGAACGCGCTCGAACCCGTCATCGATGCGCGCACGATGAACATCCATCACACCAAGCACCACAATGCGTATGTCACGAACCTGAATGCAGCGCTCGAGCCCCATGCCGACCTGCACGGGCTCTCGCTCGACGAACTCTCCCGCCGCATCGCATCCCTGCCCGATGGCCTGCGCAACCCGGTGCGCAACAACGGTGGCGGTGCGTGGAACCACACCATGTTCTGGTCGTTGATGGCTGCCCCGGGCACGGGCGGCCAGCCCAGCGATGCGCTCGCCAAGGCGATCAACGCGGCCTTCGGCTCGATGGATGACTTCAAGAAGAAGTTCGCGGCGGCTGGCACGGGCCGCTTCGGCTCAGGCTGGGTGTGGCTGTGCGCGATGCCCAACGGCTCGCTCGCCGTCTGCTCGACCCCGAATCAGGACAACCCGCTCATGGCTGGCCTCGGCGACTGCGAAGGCACGCCGATCCTCTGCCTGGATGTCTGGGAACACGCGTACTACCTCAACTACCAGAACCGCCGCCCCGACTACATCACCGCCTGGTGGGGCGTGGTCAACTGGAACGAGGTCTCCAGGCGATTCGACGCCGCCGGGAAGCGCTGAGGCGAGCTCCACGCACAAGGCAGGCGGGCCGATCGGTCGGCCCGCTGTCGTGATGTCGCCAAGCTCGACGCGTTCAGGGAGCCGCCGGCGCGGCCAGATCGGCACGCATCCCGTCAACCATGGCACGGAAGTCCTGGCGATGCAGCTCGACCGTGCGTTCGGGGCCATTCAGCCGCAGGAACACATTGCGCCCGGGCGCTTGCACGATCGCGCCGAACTGCATCTGGCCCGGTCGCGGTGCAGCCGCACCCATGCCCTGGTACGCGCCCTTGAGTTCGATGAGTGCCACCTTCATGCCGGCGACCGTGATGTCGTCGCGCACCGGCACGACCGCCCCTCCGTCCTCCGCGCGGAACTGCCGCACCCATCGTTCGATGTTGGCATCGATTGGGCCGCCGTCGCCGCCTGCGAAGAGGCTCACCACGAGTTCAGCGGCACCCCCGTCCTCTCCACCGGGGCCGGGAACGGTGTACTGCAGCGTGCGGAACTGCATCGTGGGCAGCTGCCACTGCCAGGTCGTGGGCTTGGGAAAGCTCAGCCCGCCCACTTCGATGACGGTGGCGTCGCTCGTTGCGCTGCTCAATTGCCACGATGGTTCTGCACTCGGCGCAGCATTCGTCGCTGCACCTGCCACGGTCGGAGCAGCGGCTTGGCCCGCGGCCTCTGGCGCCTTCGCCGCTGGCGGCTTGGGGCCCGCGGGTGCAGGCGGCTTGGGCTGGGCATCGCTGCAGGCGATGGTGGCCATCGAGGCAAGGAGCGAGGCGTGGAGCACGATTCGTCGGGCGATCATGCTTCTAGGATAGGGCGATGGCGGACGCTGGCTCGATCGACACGTTGGTGTGGTGCCCAACCTCGGGTGAGCGTCGTGGCCTGCATTGGGCGGATGGCTCGATCCGCGAACGCGCTCAGGGCGCACCGACCATCGGCTTGCCTGAGGGCGCCTGTGCCGTGCCGGGCCTCATCGATGGCCACCTGCACCTGATTCTGGGTGGGCTCGGGCTCGAGATGCTCGACCTGGCGTCCTGCACGAGCCGCGCCGAGGTCGAGCGCCGGGTCCGGGCCCGGCACGCCACGCTCGAGCCCGGGCGCTGGTTGCTTGCACAGGGTTGGAACGAGGATCGCTGGGGCGGCGAGCAGCCCACGGCAGCGTGGTTCGATGGCCTCGGTGATCGGAATGTCGTGGCGTGGCGCATGGATCACCATGCGTGCGTCGTCAGCCGCACCGTGATGGCACGGCTCGATCTCTCGTCCACGCCAGGTGGTGGCGAAATCGTGCGCGATGCCGCAGGCTCCCCGACGGGACTGCTGCGAGAGGCCGCCGCGTGGCACATTGCCAAGCCGGCGATCCCCGCGCCGAGCGTGGATGGGCGCCGCAGGGCGCTCGATGCTGCCGTGCGCCACCTTCACGCGCTGGGCGTGACCGGCGTGGGGAGCATGGAGTACGGCGTTGACCTCGAGCATGTGCTCGCACCATGCCGTCACGACCTTCCGCTGCGCATGGCCGTCACGCTGCTCGACCGCGACTGGCCGCTCGATGTCACGCAGGGCGTGAGCTTCGAGCGCACCGATCGCCTGTGGGTGGTCGGCTACAAGAGCTTCATCGACGGCACGCTCGGCTCGCGCACGGCGCGGATGCATGCGCCGTACGCCGACGAACCGTCCACGCGCGGGCTCTGGACCGAGCTCGCCGCCGAGGGCCTGCTGCGCGACTGGGCGGAGCATGTCCTGGCCAACGGCCTCAGCCCGAGCATGCACGCGATCGGCGATGCCGCCCTGACGGCCGCGCTCGATGCACTCGAGCGCGATGAACGGCGCGTCGGCCGGATCGAGCACGCGCAGACCGCACGCGCGGAGGACATCGCACGCTGCGCTGGCAGGATCATCAGCATGCAGCCGCTGCACAAGGCAGACGATGCTCCGAGCGCGCCATCACGCCTTGGCGCCTCGCGCATGGATCGCTTCTTCCGCTTCCGTGACTTCGCGCGCGCCGGCGCGCGGCTGGTCTTCGGCAGCGACTGGCCGATCGTGACCTGTTGCCCAATGGCCGGTATGCGCGCGGCGATCACCGGGATCGACCGCATCGGTGCGGTCGTGGTGCCCGAACAATCGCTCACACCCACCGAGGCCCTCACCGCCTACACGCACGAGGCCGCACGCGCCCTCGGGTTCCCCGCCGGTTGTGGCACCTTGCAAGCCGGTGCCCCCGCCGACCTCACGATCCTCGATCGCGATCCGCGCAGCGCCGATTGGGTGCATGCACCGCCGCGCGTCCTGATGACGATCGTCGGCGGCGAGATCGTGCATCGATCAAGCTGACCGGCTGCGCTTCAGGTGCTCAGCCATCGCTCCGCAACCGCCATGTACCACTTCACGCCTGACATGGCTGCCTCGAAGATCAGGTCGCCGCCTCCAAGGAAGACCACCGCCAGCAGCACGAAGATCGATGCGCCCGCGACCTCTGGACGGTTGAAGAACGAGTAGGCCCTGATCGACACGCCTGCGGCGATGCGCGAACCATCGAGGGGCGGTATGGGCAGGAGATTGAGGATCGCCAGCGCAAGATTGATGTAGCCGGCGATCCAGAGCAGTTTCGTTGTCCGTTCGCCGACCGGAAGGCTCTTCGCCACAGCCAGCGCAAGCGCAGTCAGGGCGATGAACGCGATGAGCATGTTCATCGCCGGGCCAGCCAACGCCACCCAGCCCATGCTGCGCCGGCCATGCCGCATGCGGGAGGGATCGACCGGCATCAAGCCCCAGGCGATGCCCACGACCGCGAACATCAGCAGTGAAGGCCACCCCATGTGCACCAGCGGATTCCAGGTCATGTGGCCGCACTCGATCGGCGTCCGGTCGCCTTGCCAGATCGCGGCCCAGCCGTGTGCCAACTCGTGCAGCGTGATGCTGAAGATCACGATGAGGGCGTAGCCAGCCACCATCCAAGCCCCGTAATCCTGATACCACTGGTGCACCCACCATCCGCTGCTCATGCCGCAGAGGCTACCGTTGTTGCCCCGATAACGCGCCTTGAAGCGTCAATCGGTTCGACCCCTTGCAGCGAGGCGCGGGTTCCGTACACTGCTTGACTCGCATCCGCGTCCCGCAGGCGCGCCGCACGGCCCCATCCATCGCGACCATCCAGTCGCAGGGCTCCACGGCTCGCCCGGTCAGCGACCTCGGCCACTGTGGCCCGGGGCGCCCCGAGGGAAGCGCAACACGGAGTCATCACATGGTTGTCCTTCGACTGAAGAAGATGGGTCGCATCCATCGTCCGTTCTATCGCCTGTCCGCCATGGACAAGCGCTCGCCGCGCGACGGCGCCGTCATCGAGGCCCTGGGCTGGTTCGATCCGCTCGGCCCTGAAGGAAAGCAGTGGAACCTGAACGCCGATCGCATCGTGCACTGGCTCTCGGTCGGCGCACAGCCTTCGGAGACCGTGGTCGACCTGCTCAAGCGTGCCAGCATCACGCCGACCGTCGGCAAGGGCAAGCGCCCGATCTCGAAGCAGTACGAGGTCACCCGCGCCCGCGGCCACACCAAGCTCAAGCCCGCCGCGGCCCCCGCGAAGGAGTGACCTGAACACGCCGCGCCATGCCCATCCGCCTGGACATCCTCACGCTCTTCACCGAGATGTTCCCCGCCGTGCTGCACGCCAGCATGACCGGGCGGGCGATCTCGTTGGGAGCGATCGAGATCCACACGCACGACATCCGGGCGTGGGCGGGCAACAAGCACCAGAAGGTCGACGACCGTCCGTTCGGCGGCGGTCCCGGCATGGTGCTCATGGCCGGTCCGGTGGCCGATGCCGTCGAAGCCGTCCAGGCGATGGATGCACGCCCAGCGCGCCGCATCCTGCTCTCGCCCAGCGGTCGGCCGCTCACGCAGCGCCTGGTGGAGGAGCTCGCCTCCTCGCCGCGCGTCATGCTCGTGTGCGGTCACTACGAAGGCATCGACCAGCGTGCGATCGATTCGCTCGGGCTCGAGGAAGTGAGCATCGGTGACTTCGTCGTCTCCGGTGGCGAGCTTCCCGCCATGCTCCTGGCCGATGCGATCGCCCGCCTGCAGCCGGGTGTCCTGGGCCACGAACTCAGTGCGGCGCAGGACAGCTTCTCGCTGTGCGATCCACAGGGCCGTCCGCTCCTGGACTGCCCCCACTACACCCGTCCGCGCGAGTGGCGCGGGCAACCCGTTCCCCCCGTGCTGCTCGATGGTGACCATGCCGCAATCGCGGCCTGGCGTCTTGAGCAGCAGGTCGAGCGCACGCGCGAGCGTCGCCCCGACCTCCTTGAACCGCGACCTCTGGGACATGCGCCCATGTCGCCACGCCACCACGGCCTGTGCACACCGTGCCCATGCTGAACGGCCATCCGGGCCATTGCGCCCAAGGTTGAGATTCCCATGAACCGCAGCAAGATCCTCGAAGATGTCGTGGCCAGCCAGGTCAAGCCCGAAGGAACCACCCCCCAGCTCAAGGTGGGTGACACCCTCGATGTGCACTACAAGATCATCGAAGGCGACAAGGAGCGCGTGCAGGTCTTCCAGGGCGTGCTCATCGCCCAGAAGGGCCGTGGCATCAACAAGATGATCACGGTACGCCGCATCGTCGCCAATGAGGGCGTCGAGCGCATCTTCCCGCTCAACTCCCCCCGCGTCGAGAAGGTGGAAGTGCTCCGCCGCGCGGAAGTGCGCCGTGCAAGGCTCTACTACCTGCGCGATCGCCAGGGCAAGAGCCGTCGCCTGCGTGAAGACCGCGAAGGCTCGAACGCCAGCGCCTGATTCCCCTGCATGCGGATCAGGCTCGCCAAGTCGTTCTCGTTCGAGGCGGCGCACTTCCTCCCCTCCTTCCCCGAGGGACACAAGTGCCGTCGCCTGCACGGGCATTCGTTCACGGTCGATGTGGTCATCGAAGGACCGCTCGATCCTGTCCGTGGCTACCTCGTGGACTACGGCGACATCAAGCGGGCCGTGGCTCCCTTGCACGACGAACTCGACCATCGCCTGCTGAACGATCTGCCCGGACTCGCCAATCCCACCAGCGAGATGCTGGCGGTCTGGGTCTGGAACAGGCTCCAGCCGGTGCTCCCCATGCTGGCCGAAGTGATCGTGCACGAAACCTGCACGAGCCGCTGCGAGTACCGCGGGCCCACTGCATGACCAACCCGAACCTGACCGCCGACCGCATGGGCGCCGGTGGCTGCGCGGCCATCGCCAACGGGGACCTCACGCATGCTGGCGCCGCATGGGGCTCGTGGCTGCCCGGCACCCTGCTCGAACCGGGTACATGGCCCGAGGGATCCCCTCGGGTGCTCGCGTTCACGGGTTCCCTGTCGGGCACGCCGGACGAGGGCGATCTGCGCAACTGGATGCCTGCCGGCATCGAGGCCTGCCGCACCGCGCTGGTCTCCGCTCGCTCCCGTGCCCAGGAGCGCTCCCAACGCCTCGTGATCGTGCCGCACGCCCAGCACCTGGTCAGCGACCTGCACTCGACCCTGCGCATCATGCGTGAACACCAGGGCGTCGGTGTGGCACTCGCACCTGCAGCACTGCTCACCGCGAGCATGCTCGAGCACGCTGCAGACCATCTCAGGCGCCTCCTGGGCACGCTCGGCCCGGTTGCTGACGCGATCATCCTCCATGACCTCGCACGATGCGTGGATCACCTTGGCGAGCCCTCGGTCAGGGCTTGTCCTTGGGGACATGGGGTGCTCGATGCGGCACTCGTCGGCTCGCTCGTGCCTGCCGGCGTGCCTGTGCTGACGCTCGATCGATGATGGCGAACGCGCTCCGGGGCCGGGGCGCGACTCGAGCCGGTCACTCGGACAGTTCGACCGTCCAGTACGCCTCGTCGAGGAACGCCTTCCACGACTGGTAGCGCGGACTGCCCAGCCGCAGCGCGATCGCGGGATTCCGCTTGGGCTTCACGGGGACCTTGATCAGCCGCAAATTCGCCTGCTGCGGCGTCCGGCCGCCCTTGCGTGCGTTGCAGCGCACGCATGCGCACACGAGGTTGGTCCAGTTGTTCTCGCCGCCCTGCACGCGCGGGACAACATGGTCGAGCGTGAGTTCCTTCGTGCTGAAGTGCTTGCCGCAGTATTGGCAGCGGTTTCCGTCACGGGCGTAGATGTTCCGGCGGTTCAGCTTGACCTGCTCCTTGGGGAAGCGGTCATAGCCGAGCAGCCTGATCACCTTCGGCACGGCAATCACGATGCGCGTGGTGCGGACCCAGTCATGCACCTCATGCTCGTGCTCGCGCTGGTACTCGGCCGCCTCGGCCCAGCTGTCGAACGAATAGCCGACCCATGACCCATCTTCGACGGAAATGACCTCGGCGGCCTCCTTGGCCAGGAGCGTGAACGCTCGGTACGCATCGATCACGCGCACCGCCGCAAACAGCCGATTGAGGACGAGGACCTTGGTGTCCAGGACGCCAGCCTGCAAACTCATTCTCGCGAACCTCCAGTTGCCATCCGTACCTTCGGGGAACGATGCTACCGGACTGGCCCAAGGCAAGGGCGACCCGGCCTGCCCACCCGCCAATCCTCACCCGGTCATGCGAGCAGCATCAGGTTCAGGGTCACAATCAGGCCGTTGTTGACCGCATGCCCCACCATGGGTGCCACCAGGCTTCCCCGCATCTCCCGTACCAGGCAGAAACTCATCGCCAAGGCCCCAAGGATCGGCACGAAGAGGATGCCCTGGGGGTGGATCGCCGCGAACACGAGGCTGCTCAGGAGTGCCGACATCACCATGCTGCCCAGCAGCGGCATGCTGGATGTCCCGGCGCGGAGGCCTCGATAGAGCGCACCGCGGAAGACGATCTCCTCGAGGACGGGCGCCACGACCGCAGCGACGAGGTACCAGATGACGATGCCACCGGCTGAACTGGATCGCAATCCCTCCTGCAACGGATGACTGGCCTCAGAGAACGATCCACCGAAGAGCCATGCCATCACCGCCGACAACATCACCCCGACGAGCACCATCGGAATGGCCATGCACCACGCGAGCACGCCCCACGCCGCTTCACGAACGATGCCGGCACCGAGCGTCAGGCCAAGCTCCCTTCGCAGGTCGCTCCACGGCAGCCCGCGCACGATGGGCCATGCCAACGCCAGGAGTCCGAGCGCCTGGAAGGTGATCACACCGATCGTCCCCAGGCCCTCCAGGTCCACGGACGAGGCAACCGCGCCAAGGATCACCTCGTACACGACCCATGCGGCGACCAACTCGATGTGGATGCCTTGGTGGCCCAACAGCGTCGGGGCGAGCCGGGACATCGGCGCCCCGCTCGATGCCCTCACCAATAGGACGACAAGCGTGGTCACACCGACAGCCAGCGCCACCAAGGCGAGTCCGAAGAACCCCACGACAGCCATGGCGATGCGTGCTGCACGCTCGGCGACCTGCGCTGCCAGCGCCGCATCGCCGGTGGCCATCGACTCGAGCAACCGCGCCGAGGCTCCCAGCGGCGCGAGCGACTCGCGCGTCACGCCCGGGGGCAGCGCCGTTGCTGCACCCGCCGTCGATGGACTGGTCGCCGCTGCCTGCGCCAAGCATGCCTGGACCTGCCATACCAGGGCATCGTCGGGCAACTCGGCCTCGAGCACACGCATCATGTCGTGCGCAGCCGAATCATCCCCCAACCACCGTGCCGCGATCGCGAAGGCCAACCGCTCAAGGGTGCCTTGGGTCTTCAGCGTGTCGAGCGACGACAGGCCCGCCCCGACCGCATCCGCGCCAGCCCACGACTTCATGGCCACCACCAGCTGGATGGCAGCGTCAGCCTGCGGACTGACCAGTGCAGGCGCAGTCGGCGTTGTCTCGGGCTCCGACTCGGTCTTCAGCGACCCAATGCCACCGAAGATCCAGGCGCAGCCGACCACGATCGTGACCCAGGCCGCCGCCGCAGATCGAACCGATCCGGGGCGGGCGCGGTTGCGGAGGGTCGCCATGGTCATGCCGGGCATCGTACGGATCATTGTTTTCTCAGCTCGTTCGACAATCACGAACCGCGTTCAGCCGTTGCGAAGGACCTCCCGTCGCCCATAACCAACTCACTTCACCCTTGACGGCGCGAGTGATTTCTGTATCCTCCTCGATCCTTCACTGCACTGGCGCCGGGTGCGCTTGGGCCGTGGTTGGATCACAGGAAACGAGCCTCATCATGCCCCGCCAGACCTATCACGCGAAGCCCGGCCAGGTACCCGCCACATGGCGTCATGTCGACGCCGATGGCAAGGTGCTCGGCCGCCTCGCCACCGAAGTCGCCACCATGCTCATGGGCAAGCACAAGCCCGAGTACACGCCCAATGTCCTCTGCGGCGACTGCGTGATCATCACCAACGCGGCGAAGGTCGTGCTGACGGGCAAGAAGGCCGACCAGAAGACCCTCCGCAAGTGGAGCGGCTACCCGGGCGGCCTCAATGTGCGGACCTACGCCGACCTCCAGGAGAACGATCCGTCGCGCATGGTGACGGAAGCCGTCATCCGCATGCTGCCGCGCGGCCGCCTCGGTCGTCGCATCCAGCGCAACCTCCGCGTCTTCGCCGGCACCGAGCACACCCATCAGGCCCAGCAGCCCGTGGCGGCACGCTGAAGCGGATCATGTCGACGAACGACCACAGACGACCAACGAAGGACTGAACGCGAATGACCACCGAGACGATCGCCCCGAAGAAGTCCTACGCCACCCGCAGCGCTGATGCGCAGGGCTGGTACTGGGGAACTGGCCGACGCAAGACCGCCGTCGCACGCGTGCGCGTGAAGGCTGGCAATGGCGAGTTCATGGTGAACGAGCGCCCGATGGAGGAGTTCTTCGTCGAGGACCGTGATCGCAAGGCGATCATGAATGTGCTCGACAAGACCGCCCAGAAGGGCAAGATCAATGTGCGTGTCACCTGCTCCGGCGGCGGCTTCACCGGCCAGTCAGGCGCGGTGATCATGGGCCTCGGCCGTGCGCTGCTCTGCTACGACGCCAACCTCGAGAGCATGATGCGCGAACACGGCTTCCTGACCCGCGATGCGCGCGAGGTCGAGCGCAAGAAGCCCGGCCAGGCCGGCGCCCGTCGTCGCTTCCAGTTCTCGAAGCGCTGATCGGCCACCTGCGGCCTCCCGCGATTGCGGGGACCACCGAACCCTCCACGACGCCGCCCTTGGGCGGCGTCGTGCGTTTGGCGCGCGGTCGATCAGCGAACGGCGATGGAGGCGCGCCACGCCTGGCGCGCCGCATCCGACGCCTCGGTCACGCGCACCCGCATGGCGATACGGGCCACCCGATGGTCCACGGCCAGTTCATCGATCGATCTGGGACGGTTCCCCTGCCAACCGTGCAAGGCCGAGAGCAGGTCAAGGGTCGCTCCTCCGACCATGACTGCACCGGCGCGCTGGCCGCAACCCGGAGCCACCGCAGCGATCCATGGGCAGGCGCGTGCCAGCGCGTCACTGAGCTGGACAGGCTGCGGATGCATCGCGGGTGCTCGGCCCGGAGCATGAAGTCCCGGCTGGCGCGCGAGCTGCTGCTCGAACGCCAGATGTGCCACGCGATCGATCCGCAGGCGGTGCGGCGCCACGGTCGAGAGATCGATCTGGAACGACGCGTGCACGATGCACGATTGCGCCAACTCGACGGCTTGGCGCAGCGGCTCCGACGGAAGGTGCATCACAGGTGCTTCGATCATGGTCGCCAGCCGCTGCAGCACACTGGGCGTATGCCAAGCGACCAGCGTCCGCAGCAGCATCGCAGCCCACCGCGCATCGAGTTCGGCCCGCTCGACCGAGCCCGGGCGCGTCGGGCCGACCACTCCGGCGCGTGCACGCCAGAGCAGGAACCGCAGCGCTGCGAGGGCCGGGAAGTCATGCCCCTTTGACGGAGGTCGCACGGCACAGGCCGCCGACACATCCTCCGGAGCGCGATCCACGAGCCCCGTTGCCAGCCATGGCGCACCCAGAAGCACGCGTTCAGCCTCGGCATGCATGAAGGTCGGGAGCGCGGGCACCTGTGGCAGGGTCTGCGCAAGTCCAGCGGCCCGATCCGCGACGATGCGGCGTGCGGTGTGCACCACGCTCAATCCGGCAGCGCGAGCGATGCTGTCGATCGGGATGCCTCGCGATGCGCATCGCGCGAACCAACCATCCGGTCGCGTGGCCCGAACGGCCGATGCTCCGCTGGCCTGCCAGATCAATCGAACGGCCTCGGGCGTGATCCCATGCGCCGCAGCCACCATGCGCTGGGCCTTCGCAAGCGATGTTGCGCGGGATCGCTCGCGCGCAACGGCGTCGATCACCTTGCGTCGCTCGCCGGGTTCGAGATGTCGGAACTTGCCGGCACGGGCGACGATGCGTGCATGCTGCACCTGCATGCCGCTGGCCATCGACTCACGCACGCCGAGCACGGGCTCCGCTCCGTCAGGTGCGAACCACTCGAGCGCGAGACCGAATCGACGCCACCGCCTGAGGGTTCGCTCACTGACGGACCACCGCTCGGCGAGCTCGGCGATCGTCACCATCGGTCCCGTCGCATGATCGGGCTTCACCGGGGCGCGGCGACTCACCTCGAGCACGAAGGTGCACAGATCGGTGCGGATCGATGCCCCCGGCACGAGGTCATCCATCCCACGATCGATCCGGAACTCCGTGATGCGGAACACCACGAACCCCATCGGATAGGACCGGTCAGGCTCGATCTCGCCGATCAGCACCAGGGCGTTCGCCACATGCTTGCGGACCGCCTGGGCGGGTGCGAAAGCCAGCTGCCGGGCCAGGTCGGCCATCGCTTGCGTCAGGTAGGCCACCGCGGCAGCCATGGCGGTTCACTTCCCTGCGTTGGGCGATGCCGCGGCGGAACGCGGAACCGAGACCGACCGCAATGAAGGATCGATCACCAGCGCACCCTCATGCACACGAGGCAGCCGCGCGCTCAATCCACACAGGATCTCGTAGGGCAGCCGCCCCGCCACCCGCGCCACCTCAAGCGGATGCGTGGCCTGGTGGCGGTCAGTGCCGAGCAGTTCGACTGGAGCGCCGTAGAGCTCCTGCGGTGCGCCCCAGCTGCCCACGATCGAGCCTGCATCGACGGTCAACTGATCCATGTTCACGGCCCCAACCACCGGCACCGTGTGCCATGATCCGCGCGCGTGGATGCGCACCACCTGCTGCAGTCCGGGCTGCGGCGATGGATAGCCATCCGCGTAGCCCACCGGCAGGAGCGCGATCACCGTGTCCTGTGCAGAGCACCAGGTGCTGCCGTAGCCCACTGGCGTTCCCGCCGGAACACGCTTGGCCTGCACCACGCTCGTCGTCCAGCGAACGACCGATTCCAGGCCATCGTCGCTCCCGAACGCGCCCCACTCGTCATCGACCAGGCCGGTCCACGCGAGCCCCACGCGGATCATGCCGCGATGCGACGCCCGATCGCGCACGGTGGCATGGCTGCTCGCCAGATGCACCAAGAGACCGCGGGGAAGCCAAGCCGAGCACCGAGTCATCCACTCATCGAGGCAGTGCATCTGTGCATCGGTGGCAGCGGCGCTCCCACTGGCGACCAAGTGCGTGAACACGCCGGCGAGCTCAAGTTCGCGGCTCGCATACACCAGCCGCGTCAGGTCCTGCGCCTCGGCGGGTCGCGCACCGCCGCGGGTCATGCCCGAATCGAGTTCGATGTGCACAGGAACGCGCATGCGCAGGCCCGACTCGCGGATCGAGGCGATGAGCGCCTTGGCCTGGTCGACATCATGGATCGTGAGGTGCACCTGACCGGCGATGAACTGCGGGCGAGCTGCGTCATCGGCGTCGAGCCGATGCACAGGCATGAGCACGAGGATCGGCGCCGTGCAGCCGGCATCCGCCAGGGCGTTGGCCTGCGGCAGGCTGTAGACCGCCAGCATGTCAACTTCGTGCTCGACCATGGCAGGCCAGATCCGGTTGGCCCCAAGTCCGTATGCGTCGGCCTTCAGCACCGTGCACATGGCCCGCTCCGGGCCGATCAGGGCGCGCAAGCGGCGGACATTGCGCCCGACGGCCCGAAGATCGATGGTGATCGTGCTGGTGGAGTCCATGGTGCGCGTCCCTGCGCCGTCCGTGCATTACTATCACGGGGCTGCACCCACGCGCACCGAAAGAGGGCACTTTGGACAAGAGCGAGATCTTCGACACGCAGACCACCTTCACCGAGCTGGGGCTGAACGAGAGCATCCTGGCCGACCTCGACCGGCTCGGCTTCAAGCACCCGACCTTCATCCAGTCGAAGCTCATCCCGATCGCACTCTCGGGCAAGGATTGCCTCGGCCAGGCCAAGACGGGTACCGGCAAGACGGCCGCCTTCGCGCTCCCCGCGCTGCAGATGCTCAAGCCCGGCGATGCCTTCGCTGCACTCATCCTCGTGCCCACCCGCGAACTGGCCATCCAGGTCGCCAAGGAGTTCCGTGATCTCGGGGGACGGACCGGCCTGAAGGCCGTGCCCATCTACGGTGGCCAGCCCATCCGCCAGCAGATCCCGCTCCTCGAGGGCAATCCGGAGATCATCGTGGGCACGCCGGGCCGCATCATGGACATGCGCGAGCGACGCTTGCTCACCTACGACCATGTCCGCTACGCGGTGCTCGACGAGGTCGATCGCATGCTGGACATCGGCTTCCGCGATGACATCCGCAAGATCCTCGGCGGCATGCGCAACCATCCGCAGACCGTGTTCGTGTCGGCCACGATCAGCGACGAGATCGAGAAGTTGGCGCGCAGCTACATGCGCCACCCCGAGAAGATCGTGACGGTCGCCAAGAGCCTGACCGTGCAGCAGGTCGCGCAGAGTTACCTCGGGGTGGAACCCTGGGACAAGCGCCGGCTGCTCCTGCACCTCCTGCGCCGCGAGGAACCGGGGATGACGCTCGTCTTCTGCCGCACCAAGAAGGCCGTCGATGATGTCACGCTCTACCTGAGCGACAAGGGCATCGATGCCCATGCCATGCACGGCGACATGTACCAGCGCAAGCGCGACCAGGTCATGGGCCGGCTGCGCGACGGCAAGCTCAGCGTGCTGGTGGCAAGCGACCTTGCGGCGCGCGGACTCGATGTCGACGACATCACCCATGTGGTGAACTACGACGTCCCCGAGGACCCCGAGGTCTACATCCACCGCATTGGGCGCACGGCGCGCGCGGGCCGCCATGGCATCGCGTGGACCTTCGTGTGTCCTGACCAGGGCGACCTGCTCACGGGCATCGAGCGACTGGCCAACATCGAGATCCCCCGGCTGGAGTACAGCGACTTCACCCCTGGCCCGATCCCGCAGGCAGTCGTGGCCCGACGGGCCGAAGAAGCCCAGCGCAAGGCTGCCTCGGCCGAGTCGAAATCACGAGACATCATGGCCACAACCAAGGTCGACCCAGCCGACGAAGCCAAGTTCCCCGGCGGCGTGGTACCGATGCTCCCTCCGCCCAAGCGACTCGGCGGCCGACTGGCCACGCGAAGACGCTGACCCATGGCGCAGGCACCGCTCTTCATCGCCGACGAGGTCCGCGACGCCCTCGCGAACGGTCGACCGGTCGTGGCGCTTGAATCGGCGGTGCTCACCCACGGCCTGCCTCGCGATCCCGCCACGGCGATTCCTCCGGTGGTTGCCGCTCACCCTGACTTCGCCCATGGCGTACCGCTCAACATGTCGTTGAGCTTCGCGATGGAACGCACCGTCCGCTCCCACGGTGGCGTACCCGCAACGGTGGCCATCGTGGACGGAGCCCTCACGATCGGCTGCACGCGCGGCGACCTCGAACGGCTGGCCACCGACCGCCATGCCCGCAAGGCGAGCGTGCGTGATCTGGGGCCGATGTGTGCCGCTCGATCCTGCGCAGGAACGACCGTGAGCGCCACACTGGTTGCATGCGGCCTGGCCGGGATCCGGCATGTCGCCACGGGCGGTCTCGGCGGCGTGCACCGAGGCTTCTCGAAGACACTCGACATCAGCGCCGACCTCGGCACGCTCGCACGCACGCCGACATGCGTGGTCGCAAGCGGTGCGAAGAGCATCCTCGACCCGAAGGCCACGCTCGAAGCACTGGAAACGCTCGGCGTTCCGGTGATCGGCCTCGCCACGGCGACCTTTCCTGTATTCACGGACGGGGCGGGCACGCTGCCCT
>Ga0194132_10001505_pt1 | contig 46897 bp, 34 predicted proteins | sample TA2KigOf80mmetaG_FD_148612 | JGI IMG/M metagenome (GOLD analysis project Ga0194132, IMG submission 148612) | Freshwater microbial communities from Lake Tanganyika, Tanzania - TA2015054 Kigoma Offshore 80m | ecosystem: Environmental > Aquatic > Freshwater > Lake | place: Tanzania: Lake...
GCTTCTCAACCACCGGCTACATGCTGGCGAGCCTCCGGCTTGCGACTGAGCCGCTTCACGTCACTCTGGTCTCACATCCCTTCTGCATCCGTCCCGAATCTCCCACTTGGGGTCAGGATGTCTGAGATTACGGGGAAGCGCCGTGAACGGCGCGGTCCGGTGGTGGAGCGCGGCGTTCACGCCGCATCAGGGTGTGACTGCCCGAGCGGGTGGCACGATCGAGGGGGAGATTGATGCGTGAGCGAAACCATTCGCCCTCGGCTTGCTGCGCGGCTGGAGGGGTTCGGCGACGCGGAAGCGCCGTGAACGGCGCGGTCCGGCGGGACGACGCCCGCCCGCGAAAACTTCAGGACTTCTCGGCGCGCGGGGGTTTGCCCGCTGGGGCGCGCGCGGCCAGGAACTCCTTCAACTCCTTGGCTGCGCGCCCACCGAATCCTGGCACTTCCGCCAATTGTTCCTCCGTGGCCAAACGCAACCGCTGCACAGACCCAAAGCGCTTCAACAAAGCCGCTTTACGTTGTTCGCCCATGCCTGGAAATTCGTCCAGAACGCTTTCCGATATCTTCCTCAGCCGCAGTTGCGCATTGTAGGTATTCGCGAATCGGTGGGATTCGTCCCGCACCCGCTGCAACAGCTTCAACGCCCCGCAATCGTGGCTCAAACGCAGGGGCTTCTTTTCACCACGACGATGGATCTCCTCGAATTCCTTCGCCAATCCGATGATCGGAAGTTGGCCCAGGCCCAAGCGATCCAACTCCGCGCAGGCCGCGTTGAGTTGGCCTTTGCCCCCGTCGATCAAAATCAACTGGGGCATGTTTGAGGGGGTCGTGGTGTCGTCCGCGTCCATCCGTCCCTCCCGCAACAGCCGGGTGTAACGGCGCCGCACAATCTCCGCCATGCAGGCAAAATCGTCCTGGCCCACCACGGACTTGATCCGGAACCGGCGGTAGTTCGACCGGTCGGGTCGGCCCTGCTTGAACGAAACCATGGATGCCACCGCGAAGGTGCCGCTGATGTTCGAGATGTCGAAGCCCTCGATGCGGGCGGGCGGTCCGGGCAACTCCAGAATCCCCGCCAACTCCTCCAGGTCTTTCCGGGGATCGATGGCCACGGGCAAGGTGTAGGGAACACGGGTGAATTTTCGCGCGGGCTTGGTGGTCTTTTGCAGATCGCGCAGCAGATCGCGCAGCTCCGCCGCTTTCTCGAATTCCTGCCGGGCGGCGGCGGATTTCATCGCCTCCTCAATTTCCCGCGTCATTTCCTGGCAATGTCCCTCGAGAAAATCGCAAGCCGATTCCACCTGCATGCGATACTGCTCCCGCGTGACGTTCCCGATGCACGGGGCGGTGCAGTAACGCAAATTGGCGTAGAGGCAATGTTTGTAGTCCGCTTCCCCCGGATGCAGCGGACGGCACCCGCGCAGGTTGAACTTGTGCCGCACCAGCGCCACCGTGCGCCGCACTGCCCCCGAGCTGGCAAACGGACCGAAATAGCGCGCCCCGTCGTCCTGCTCCAATCGCGTGAGCGTGAATCGCGGGATGGGATCGTTGAGATTGACCTTGAGGAGCAGGAAATGCTTGTCGTCCCGGAAACTCACGTTGTAACGGGGGCGAAATTCCTTGATGAGTTTGCCTTCCAGCAACACCGCCTCGGCGTCGGATTTCACGATGTGGGTGTCGAAGTCGTGAATGGCGTCCACCAGGGCGTTGAACTTCAAGTCCCAGCCTTGACGGCGAGAGGGATGAAAATACTGGCTCACGCGCTTCCGCAAATCCCGCGCCTTGCCCACATAAATCACGGTCCCAAACCGGTCCTTCATCAGGTAGATGCCGGGTTTGTGCGGCAACTGGCTGACTTTGGCCCGAATGCTGTCGGTGGCCGGCATGGACTACTCCTCTTCCGTCGGTGCGGGACGCTGGGCGACATAACGCGACCACAAACCGAACTCCACGTAGGTTTCAAAAAACTTGCCGGGTCTCAGTTCGTTCATGCCGACCATGATCCATTGTTTGTTCGATTGTTCGTCCAGCTTGGCCCCCAGCGCGGCGGCGGTGAGCACGATCGGGGCCCACGGCTTCGGAGGCATTTGTTCGTACCAACCGAGTTTTTGAATACGCCGCAAATACCACGGCAACGGCCAATAGTCACTCTGCGCCGCCACCACCTGCACCGGGGTCTCGAACTTCGTTTCTGCCACCGCGGCCACGGCATGGACGCGGTCCACCAAATGCAAGACGTCCCGAGCGGTTTGGGCGTACACCCAGGGATTGCGCCGGTCGAAGGCATAGTCGATGGAAGCCCGGCGTGCCTGCCACGCCAGTTGGAAGGCCAGTCCAACCAGCAGCAACCCGACCGCCGCCTGCGCCGGAACCGGCCTGATCCGGGCCAGGATGGCGGCGGCCCCGCTCCCGGCCAGCAGGATGAAACCCAAATGAAAGTTCAGCGAGCACCAGGGAGTCTTATAGGAGATCACCGAGTAAATCCCCGCGAGAAAAACCGAAAACAAAGCGATGAATCGGAGCCCGGGCGAAGATCCGCGGCGAAACGAATCGATCCAACCGATCACAGCCAACCCCAAAATCAACCCTTCGCTCCAGACGGGTCCTTTGACCGGATGAAACCACGCCAGCCTTTCGAGATAGAAATGCCAGGGATGATTGTGCGGTGAATCACCGCCCGCCCTTTGCAGCCAGGGCAAATACGTGCGCCAGGAATCGAGCAGCCCCGCGGGGTTCTCGAAAAAGGAGGTGAAGAAGAGGGCCCACATCGCAAGAGCCGCCAGCAACCCCGCCACGGCATGCCTTAAGTTCCAGGCCTGCTTCAAAATGCTGATCCACTCTCGCGGAGGTCTCCCCCAAAAAGCCGCGCAGCCCGCCGCCCCGCTTGCCGCCGCCATGGTGAGGACGAAGGTTTCTTTGGTCGCGTACATCAGTCCGATGCCCGCGCCGCACAGCATCGCCCACCTCGCCCGTCGCGTTTGCGCATAGCGCCAGCCAGCTCCCATGGCGGCCAGGGTAAAAAAAACCAGCGGCATTTCATGAATGAAATACCGGCTGTAAAACACCATCGCGGGTGAAATCGCGAGGAACACCGCTGCCCATCCCAGGGCCAGCGGGGACAAGGCGCCTGAGAACAGGGGGAGAAGCAAAAGGAGTGCTGATCCGAAGGCGACGGTGACCCAACGGAGCCGTCCGTCGTCGAAATCCTGGGTGGACTTAGCGCCGGATGCCTTCAGGAAGGGCAACGAGGCGTAATGGAGAACCGGGCCGTGGTACTCGTGGGGGTCGTAACGGTAATGCCCCTTTTCCCATAACTCCGCGAGTTTGATGGCGTTGACCCCTTCATCGTTGTGAAGGGGGCGCCGGTCCAGTTGGGGAATGCGCAATCCCAGCGCCAAGGCCACGGCCAGGAGCCATCCCCCCGCGGCCCGCCAGCTCATGGCGCGGGCAAGGCGTAGACTTCAATTTCCTGCCAGCAGTTCAGGGCGCTCAACGTATTGCCTCGGGTGTAACCCCGCACATACCGGGCCGAGATGCCTTTCGCCGGAACCGCCTTGCCGAACTCCAATTCGAAATACTCGCGGTCCGTGCCGATTCCCTGGCCGGCCGAGTTGTCCACATCGTTGTTGAACAAGGTGGTGACCCCGGTTTTGAACTCCGGATCGTTGCTCACTTGCAAAATCACATCGCGCACGGCCTGCACATAACGGTGATCATGCCACATGACAATCGCGTGGATTGCGAAAGACTTCCCCAAATCAACCTGGACCCACTGGACGCCTTTCTTCATTTCGACGGCGTCATCATCAATGGGCTCGCGCTTGCCGTCGGTCAGTTGTTTCAGGTCGCCCAGGAAAGGAGGCACGCTGCTGGTGGCCGATTTGCCTGCCGCGACATTGACCACGCCGGCGGGAACCTGGAGCGGCGGCGGCGCCTTGTCCGAAATGGGTTCGATATTCGGTCCCGCCGGCAGATCTTCGGGGGTGCCCTTCAACGTGTGGGACGGAAAATCGATCTTCAAGGGAACGGTGCCCTTGCCGTCTTGAGCGGGAACCGTGGCGGGGAGAAGGGCACCGGTCAAAGCCAGCGCCCACAAGGAAAGCTTCATCGTCTTCTTCATAGTTCGTGCAACATGCCGCGCCGGTCGCGTCGGCGGCGTAATCTCTCGGGATCTTGGATTCTTGGCGATGCCTAAATATTCAAATGCAGGCTAGATTTGCCAGCCCGGGCGGTAATCCCGTTTCACGAATTGGGCCGCTTCAGGAATGTTGGTCGCCCGCATGTTCGGGCCGTCCCAATCCAGCTTGCGCCCGATGCCCGTCCGCAACGCCACGCATCCGAGCAGAATCATTTCGTTGAGATAGGCGGCGATCTCGAAGTTGGAGTAAGAGGCCGGACCTCCCCGCATCATTGCGAACCATTCTTCCTCGTGACCCGGGGACCGCGGGATGCTTTGAGGCACCGCGATGCAAGCCTCGTGTTTCTCACCCGCCACGTATTCCTTCTCATCGTTCAAGATGACCTGGAATCGCGCGCCGTAATCGTCCCCGGCGAAGAGCTTGCCTTTTTCACCCACCACGAGGCAGCCGCTGGCCGGCAAATCGCCGCGCTGGGCCACGATTTCTTTGGTCAAATCCGCGCCCGGGCGCAACGGGGATACAAAATTGCCCGCCTTGAAAATCTCGTGCTTCGGGTTTGGATTGCCGTCATACCACCAGAACTTGCAGGCGGGCAGCCCTTCGCGTTCCGGGTAATCGAACCGAATGCGTGAGGTGAGCGGGAAGGTTTCGGGATAAATCCGCGAGGCCACTTCCAGTTCGATGCCCGTCGGATAGCCGAGCTTGAGGGCCCGGAAAGGCATGTTGACCGTGTGGCAAGCCATGTCCCCGAGCGCGCCTGTGCCGAATTCGTACCAGCCACGCCAATTGAATCCGTGATACACGCCCTTCTTGAAAGGGCGCAGCGGAGCCGGACCCAGCCAAAGATCCCAGTCGAGGGAATCCGGGACCGGATCCTGCCCGATCGGGCGGTCGAGTCCCTGCGGCCAGACGGGGCGGTTGGACCAGACATGCAATTCCTTGGGCGCGCCGATGACTCCGGCTTGAATCACTTCGACGGCGCGGCGCAGGCCGGCCCCGGCGCTGCCCTGGTTGCCCATTTGCGTGGCGACCTTTTTCTCCATGACCAGGCGGCGCACTTCGCGCGATTCCCAAACCGTTTGGGTCAGGGGCTTCTGGCAATACACATGTTTGCCCATCCGGAGCGCGCGGATGGCCACGAGCCCGTGCAAGTGATCCGGGGTGGAGATCGTCACCGCGTCGATGGACTTGTCCATCTCGTCAAACATCTTGCGCCAATCCTTGTAGAGGCGGGCGTCGTAGGTGCGGTTGTCTTTGGCGGCGCGGTCCTGCAAGGCTTTATGCTTGCCGGTGAGCGTTCCGGCATCGACGTCGCAGAGGGCGACGATATTGCCTCCCAGACGATAGGCATTGTCGGTGTCGCTGCTGCCTTTGCCGCCAACGCCGATGCAGGCGACGTTGATGCGGTTATTGGCGCCTTGGGCGCGGAGGAGCGAGGGGAAGCCTACCGCGGTGGCGCCGGCCAGGACGGTGGATGATTTGAGGAAGTCACGACGGGACCCGTAGTGGAAAGTTTGCTTTGGCATGGGATTTTGCTACGCTTTCGCGGCCCGACCGACAAGCAATTTTCCTGAATACTGATCAGTTTCGCGGGCTTCCCTGAGCCGAGAGTTTCTGGCGGGTGCGGTTCATGCCGCTGATGGCGGGGCCGTAGTGGGGCTGCAACGTGAGGGCGCGTCCGAATTTTTCCAAAGCTTCCTCCAGGCGCCCCTGCGTGTAGTAAGCATTGCCGAGATTGACATGCGCTTCGACGTAATCAGGGCTCAACTCGACGGCGCGCGCGAAATGCGGAATCGCCTCCGTGATGCGCCCGCTTAATCCCAGGGCCGTGCCGAGACTGTTGTACGCGCTCGAGCTGGAAGGGTTGTTCTTGATGGAAGCCTGGATCATTTCCACCGCCTCGGCATACTTGCCCTGGCTGGCCAGGATGTTGCCGAGATTGTTCTGCACCTCGGCAAAATCAGGAAAGAGCCGCAGCGCCTCGCGGTAATGCTTGATGGCATCCTCCTTGCGTCCAAGCTTGGCCAGTGTCGCGCCCAGATTGTAGTGGCTGTTCTCGTCGTCCGGATTCAGCGCCAGCGCTTGGGCATACTTCTCCCGAGCCTTTTCCCATTGGCCTTGGCTGAATAACTCGCTGCCCTCGTTGTTGAGTTTGGTAATATTCTCGCCCAGGGCGGTGGGATCGTCGGAATCCGCGGGCTTCGCGGAAACCGACGCGGAGGGATTGGCGGTCGGCGGAGACGCGGCCTTCGAAGCATCGCCGGCCGGACGGCACCCGCCGACCAAGATCACGAGCCACACCGCAAAAACACAACAAATCCAGCTGTCCCTTCGAGCCATGAGCGGATGCTGGCGAATTCCTGGGAGGGATGCAATCTGAGCCTTTCCTGGTTGAAATTCGGATCATTTCGCCGTTACCTTTTGTGACATGAAAACTTCCCTTTGCATTTGGGCCTGTTCCTCGCTGCTTTGCCTCGCATTTCAATCCAGCCTTTTTGCCCAGGAAGGACGTCCGCGCCGCGAAGGATTCGGAGGTCCCTTTGGCGCCTCGGAACCGGTGGATTGGGAGGCGAGGCGGAAATCGATCATGGAGAAGTTTGACGCGGACAAAAATGGCACCCTCTCCGCAACCGAGCGCGAGGCGATGCGTGTCGCGCGATTTCAGGAAGCGCGACCGGGAGGAAGCCGCAGTCGAGGAGGCTTCCGCATGAATATGCCTCCGGAAGTGGTGAAGAAGTATGACAAGGACGGGAACGGGGAGCTCAGTGACGCCGAGACTCAGGAGGCCATGCAAGGCATCCGCGCTCAGATGGAGCAGGTCAACCGCGATTACGACGCCAACAAGGACGGCCAGTTGGATGAGCAGGAAATGGCGAAGGTGCGAGCCGACATCGACGCCGGCAAGCTGGAAGGTCTGCCACGCTTCATGTTCATGGGCGGCGGGCGAGGAGGGCGCGGCGGACGGGGAGGCCCCTGGGGAGGTCGACGGTCGGAACCCGAGGCTCGTTTCCTGGCGGCGGACAAGGACAAGGATGGAAAACTCAGCGCGGCGGAGTTGAACGAGGCAAGGCAGAGCGCCGCGAAGCCGGGGGCCGCGAATTGATGCGGGGCGGAACTTATCAACGATTCTCATTTCCATGAACCCCTGCTTCATTTCCCTTGCCGGCTGGATCACGGATCGACCGAAGGCTGCATTTTCAACGGGATTCACGTACCGGCTGATCCTGGCTCTGAGTTGGACCCTGGCGGCATCCTGGGGTCTGGCGGCCGAGAAAGGCGGCGGCACGGTCAAGTTCAACCAGGAACGAGGTTTTTTCGACAAGCCATTCTCGCTGGAATTGAAACACTCCGAACCGGGCGTTCAGATTTACTACACGCTGGATGGAACCGAGCCCAAACCCGAATCCAACCGGCTGTATCGCGATCCGATCCGGGTCGAAAAGAACACCGTGATTCGAACCGCGGCGTATCAGAACGGCAAGCGTGTGGGCCGCGAAACGTCGCGCACCTTTGTTTTCCCCAAGGAAATCTTCCGGCAATCCTTTGATGGCATGCCCCCGGCCGACTGGCCGTTCCGTTGGGGTGGCAACCGTGTCGATTTCGGCATGGACCCCCGTGTCGTCGAAGATCCGCTCTACGCGCCCGAACTCGAGCGCGCGCTGAAGTCGATTCCGTCGCTTTCGCTCGTGATGGATCTGGGAGACCTCTTCGACGAGAAGCGGGGGATTTACGCCAACGCCATGCGCCGGGGACGCGAGGCGGAAAGGCCCGGCTCATTGGAATGGATTCGGCCCGAGGGGGGCGCGGAATTCCAGATCAACGCCGGCATCCGCATTCGCGGCGGATTCAGCCGGATGCCCAACAACGCGAAACATTCGTTTCGTTTCTTCTTCAGGAAGCAATATGGGGAAGGCCAACTCAAGTATCCCTTGTTCGGCGAGAAGGGTGCGAAGTCCTTCGACGGTTTTGATCTTCGCACCTCCCAGAATTATTCCTGGAGCATGGGGGGCGATCCCCGGGCCGTCTTCATTCGGGACGTGCTTAATCGCGATTTGCAGCTCGCCATGGGACAGCCGAGTCCGCGCAGCCAATTCGTCCACCTCTTCATCAACGGCCAGTACTGGGGCCTGTACAACACCTGCGAACGCCCTGAAGCGGCGTTTGCCGCGAGTTATCTGGGCGGGAAGAAGGACGATTACGACACGTTGAAGCCCAGGGGTGGGGCGGGCGAGGGCGGCTTCGGTCCTGGCGCCTCGGGGGAAATGCCTTACGCGACCGACGGGAACAAGGATGCCTGGCGAAAGCTATGGGAGGCGGCCAAAGCGGGGCTCTCGAGCCAAGAGGCCTATTTCAAAGTGCTGGGCCGGAACGCGGCCGGTGAGCGCGACCCCAGCCTGCCGGTCCTGCTGGATCCCGAGAACCTCATCGATTATATGCTCGTGATTCTTTATGGGGGGAACATTGACGCTCCGATCACCAAGTTCGCGGGCAACAGCATGCCGAACAACTGGTTCGCCGTGCGTTCGAGGAAAGGCGAGCACGGGTTCCAGAGCTTCGTCTGGGACGCGGAGCACACCTTGCTGGATTTGCATGAAGACCGGACGGGACCTTTCCCCGCCGGGAACAGTTTCGAACAGAGCAATCCACAATGGATCTTTCAACAGTGCCTGGAAAACGCCGAGTTTAGAATGCTTCTGGCGGATCGCGTCGAAAAACACACCCGTTCGGGCGGCGCCCTTTCGACGGAAGGCGTGAAAACCCTGCTCGATCGCCGGTCGAAGGAAATCGAGAGCGCGGTGATTTTGGAATCGGCCCGCTGGGGGGACGCGGGCGGAGGATTCGGGTTTAGGGGAGGCGGCGAGGAAGGAAACCGCCAGCCCCGGACGCGCGATCGCGATTGGCGGAAGGAAATGGAGCGCATTCGCAACGAGTACATTCCGAAAAGAACCGCCATCTTGCGCGAGCAACTCTGGGGCCTGGGAGTGCTGCCGGACGTGCCGGCTCCCACGCTCGCAGCCGCAGGCCAGGAAGTTGAACTCAAGGGTGGCGCAGGTGAGATCGTTTACACTCTGGACGGGAAGGATCCGAGGGCGGTGGGTGGAGGGAGAAGTGCTTCCGCCCGCAGCGCGCAAGGTTCGATCAAAGTTTCGGGAACGGCAAAAATCAAAGCCCGTGTGTGGCGCCAGGACGATTGGGGGCCGCTGGCCTCGTGGCCGGTGGAGTAGGTTCAAAACAGGAACGACAAGGCAGTTGCCTTTCCACGGGCAGGTTGCGTAGTGTCGCCGCGTTGGTCGCCGACGTGGCGGAATCGGCAGACGCGCCAGACTCAAAATCTGGTACTCGCGAGAGTGTGTGGGTTCGACCCCCTCCGTCGGCACCAACGGGGCTCTTTCTTGGCGTCAGAGGCCCTGGGGCGCGCCGGGAGCGGCTAACCGCGAAATGTTTGCCCGGCTTCTGGTCTGGTTCGACGATGTGGACGGCGGCCCAGCGCGCGTTACGGGACACCCCGTTCATCGCCAGGGCCAAACCACGACGAGAAGAAAGTCGGCTATCTCAACGCGCTCCACACCACACGAGCGGCCTGCTATGACCAGGCCTTGTTTCTGAAGTAGCCCTGCTTGACCCTCTCCCGATCCTCATCCAATCTTTTCGGGTGATCATGCTACGATGCGGATGGGTGGCGGTGTGGATGGTATCCGCGGCGTCCGGGCTGTGGGCGGGCGAAAGCCGGCTCATCAACGGAATCGCCGCGATCGTGTTCGACTCCGTCGTGACCTTTGAGGACGTGGAACGTCAGGTTGCTTCGTTCGCCCCCACCCTCGAAGCCCGCTACGGGCGGCGTCCGGAAGTGATGGAGCAAAAGATCCAGGAGCTGCGCCGGGAACGGCTGGAAGAGCTCGTGGAGCGCAAGATGATTCTCCGCGAGTTCAAAGAGGCGGGATACAGCTTTCCGGAAAGTTTGATCGACGACCGGATCAAGGAGTTGATTCGGGAGCGTTTTGGCGACCGGGTGAAGCTGACCAAGACGCTGCAGTCCACGGGCACGACCTTCGAGCAATTCCGGCAGCAGTTCCGGGATCAGTGGATCGTCGAGCAAATGCGGCTGAAGAACATTTCCTCGGAGATCATGATCTCGCCGTTCAAAATCGAACGTTATTACCAGGAACATCAGGACGAATTTAAGCTCGGGGACCAAGTCCGACTGCGCATGATTTACCTCGACAAGGGCAAGCACGGGGCCGGCACTCGGAAGCTGGCGGACGAAATCCTGACGAAGTTGAAGGAAGGCGCCGCTTTTGCCGACATGGCGTCGGTGTACTCCGATGGCGTGCAGCGCCGGGAGGGCGGCGACTACGGGTGGCGGGAGAGGTCGTTTCTGCGCGATGATTTGGGGACGATCGCCTTCGGCTTGAACAAGGGTGAATTCAGCGGCGTGGTCGAAACCCCGACCGATTGTCATTTGATCTTCGTGGAGGACAAAAAGACCGCGCACGTCCGGCCCTTGGGCGAGGTTCGGCTGGATATTGAGAAGACCCTGAAGACGCAGGAGCAGGAACGGCTTCACAAGGCATGGGTTGCCCGGCTGAAAAAGAAGTCCTTCGTGCAGTATTTTTTCTGATTTTTCGCGTGAAGAAGCCGAACCGCCGCATCGTGGTGACGGTGGGAGATCCGGCGGGCATTGGTCCGGAGGTGACGTTGAAGGCGTTGGAAGCGAGACGGTCTCGGCAGGATTGGGAGTATTTGGTTTTGGGGGACGGAGAGGAGCTCAACCGAAAGGCGGCGCTTCTGGGTTTGAAAATCCGTTTGTGTCCCGATGAATTGAAGGAACAGCCGAGCTCGGGCGAGAGTTTGTTCAAGTGGTTGAATCCCGGCGAATCCTGGGGAAAGCATTCCATGAGTCCGGGGGCTGGGCCTGCCGCGCGAGCGGCTCTGGCGGGGTTGGAGTGGGGAGCGCGCGCCTGTCTGCGGGAGGAGGCTGCGGCCTTGGTGACCGGACCGGTCTGCAAGGAACACATCGCCGATCTGGGAAGGTCGTTTGTGGGGCAGACCGAATATTTGAGCGACTTGGCCGGGACTCGCGATGCGGTGATGATGCTCTTGGGGCATGATGAGGCGGGTCGTTGGTTGCGGGTGGCTTTGGCGACCACGCATGTGCCCGTGAGGGAAATCGCTTCTGCACTGACACGAGAGAAGGTGATTTGGGCGATTCGGCGTGCAAGTGAGGCGTGTGATCGGCTTGCCTTGAGTCGTCGACGAGTGGCTGTCTGCGGCTTGAATCCGCACGCGGGCGAAGGGGGAAAGTTGGGCGACGAGGAGATTCGAATCATTCGACCGGCCGTGGCGGAAGCGCGTGATTCGGGGTTCGACGTGGAGGGGCCGCATCCGGCGGACACTTTGTTTCGTCAAGTTTACTTGGGCGAGTATGACGCGGTGGTGGCGATGTATCATGACCAGGGCTTGGTTCCCTTGAAGATGGTGGCTTTTGATTCGGGGGTGAATTGGACACTGGGGTTGCCGTTCATTCGCACTTCGCCGGATCATGGCACGGCTTTTGACATTGCGGGCCGGAATGTGGCGCGGGAGCAGAGCATGAGCGCAGCGTTGGATTTGGCAGAACAACTGGCGGTCGAACCATGGAGCAAGACGTCGTGCTGACCGCGGCCCATCTGAGTGTCACGGATGAAATCGATCGGGGCGTGGCGTTCATGCCGCGTCCATGGCAGGAATCCCGCGGGCGCATCGCCTGTTGATTCCGCACCTCGCCCCTCCGTGGCCTGAACCTCAATCGGAAAAAGGAACATGATGAAGAACGGTTTGACGAGAGCGATGATGTGGGTGGCGTGCCTGGGCTGGGCCGCCGCCGTCGTGGGGGCGGATGGAGATGTTCCCGCCGTGCGCAAAGAGGGGCGCTATGAATTTCGGCGCGACCACCATCCGGATGGCATCGGGAAGTTTTACGAGGGTCGTGAGATTGCCCATGTGATGGGCCACCAAGCGGCGGGTTGGCTGGAGAGGCCGGAAAGAGAAGCGGAGGAGCGACCTGACCTCTTGATTCCGTTGCTCTCGCTGAAACCGGGCATGAAGGTAGCCGACATCGGGGCCGGAACCGGCTATCACGTTCGGCGCATGGCCAAGCTGGTGGCCCCGGGCGGGACGTCTTACGCGGTGGAGATTCAACCCGAAATGCTCGAACTCCTCGTGGCGAAAGCGAAGGAGCACGGGCTGACCAACGTGGCGCCGGTTTTAGGCGCGATCGACGATCCCAAGCTGCCGAAAGGTGCCATCGACCTCGTGCTCATGGTGGATGTTTACCACGAATTCTCACATCCGTACGAGATGCTCAGCCGGATTTGCGACTCGCTCAAACCCGGAGGACGCGTGGTCTTTGTCGAATTCCGGGCCGAGGAGGTTCGTGTGCCCATCAAGCTCCTGCACAAGATGTCGGAAGCTCAGGTCAAGCGGGAAGCCGCACATCATCCGTTGGAATGGGTCACGACCCACACCAATTTGCCCTGGCAACATGTGATCGAATTTCGGAAAAAATCCGATGCTACCAAGGCAGGGAGAAAGTCTTGACCGTCGAGAAGCACTTGATGGCTTCGATGACGCCCTCCTTGATGCCCAAGCCGCTGTCCTTGATGCCGCCGAAAGGGGAATTCTCGACGCGGTAACCCGGCACATCGTTGATGTTGACCATGCCGGACCGAAGTCCTTTGACCGCTTCAATGGCTCGTCCGAGATGTTCCGTCACAACGCCCGCGCTCAATCCGTAAGCGGTGCTGTTGGCAAGCGCCAGGGCGTCAGCCAGATCCTGGACCGTGATGACCGGCGCCAGTGGCCCGAAACTTTCCTGGACCACCATGCGGCAGTCGCGAGGGACCTGCGCGATCACCGTCGGCTCCATCAACGCGCCGCGCCGTTGTCCGCCCAGAAGGACGCGAGCTCCGGCGGCAACGGCTTCTTTCAAGACGGTTTCGAGATGGATCGCAGCCGCCTCATCGATGACGGTGCCCACCCGCGTTTCGGGGTCGAGCGGATCTCCCGCGCGATAGGCCTTGGCTTTTTCCACGAGCCTGGCCGTGAACGAATCCGCCACGGAGGCGTGGACCAGAATCCGCTTGATGGCGGTGCAACGCTGTCCTGAATTGCGAAAGCTCCCTTCGGCTGCGAGATGTGCGGCCAGATCCAGGTCGGCGTCATCGAGGACAATGAGGGGATCGTTGCCGCCGAGTTCGAGCACGACGCGTTTATATCCCGCGGTGCTGGCGATCCTTTTACCGACGGCGACGCTGCCCGTGAACGAAACGAGATCGACCCGGGGATCTTGCACCAAGGGCTCCGCGATTTCGGACGTGGGTCCCAGCAGCACGCTCAGCATGGGGCCGGGCAGTCCCGCCTCGACCAGAAGGCTGGCGAAGGACAGGGCGGTCAGCGGGGTCTTTTCGGATGGCTTGAGGATGACCGGGGTGCCGGCGGCAATGGCGGGCGCGATTTTGTGCGCGACTTGATTGAGAGGATGGTTGAAAGGCGTGATCGCAACCGCGCAGGACAAAGGCTCACGCAGGGTGAAGATTTTCCGCGACTTGCCTTGCTGCGAAATGTCTCCGGAGAAGATCTGTCCGTCGTCCCGCAAGGCTTCCAAGCCCGCGAGACGCAGCACGTCGCAGGCGCGTCCGACCTCGTACTGGGTCTCGCGCAAGCACAAGCCGGCCTCGGAGGCAATGAGGCGGGCGAAGAATTCTTTCCTGCCGTCCAACAGTTGGCGGGCTCGATCCAGAATGTGGTGGCGTTCGAAGCGCGTGGGAGTCGCTTTGAACGCGCAGGCCTCCACCACGGCTGTGTTGGCCTGAGCCCGTCCGGCCTGGAGAACCTCGCCGACGACTTCGCCGGACCAGGGACTGCGAACGAGAAGGGAAGCACCGCCGGATTCGATCGGGCGTCCGGCGACAAGGCAGGATAGGGTGAGGGGCATGGTGGAGGGGAAGAAAGGGATGAAGAGTTGATTCTGGGGGCGCGTGGAGTGGGAACGGCGAACCGCCGCCCTTCGAAACTGCCGCAAGATAAGATTCAGATTCCTGAGTAAAACCCGACCTGATCAATCGGGTCGCTTGGCGGGCTTGGTGTAGTCGCGATGCCAATCGAGGTTCCAGAGGTCTTCCAGACGCACCAGTTCCACGTGGCCATCCGCGGCCGAGATGTTGATGGAGCCTGGAAGGCGAGAACCGGCCGGGACCTTTTTCGGAGCCGTTTTGGCGGAAGCGCCGCCATGACGGGCCACGGAATATCGTCCAATGCCTCCGGCGACACCGTCACCCTCGTAAAGATTGCGCGCGGGCTTGTCGGTGGCGCGAGGCCAGGCGTCCACCCACATTCCATCCCCAAAAACGGGGGTGCGGGACGGGGAGTTGATGGTGGCTTCGGTGGCAAAGATTTTGTTGCGCTCCTCGCCGGAGATGAAGTCCATGTGGGAGTAGTGCCAGCTGTTGAAGACATAGCTCCCTTGGTAACCTTGGTTGCCATTGGTGGGCCAAATCCAAGTCTCGTCGGAAGTGCCATAATTGGGATTGGCGGGATTCCGGCTGATGCGGCGCTTGGGTTCGGGCGCCGAGGGGCAGTAGCGCACCTGATGGACTTGGGCCTGGTTGCGGATGAGGATGGCCATCCAGAGATCGCGTTCCTGGGTGTAGGGAATGGCCTTGCCCTGGTCGTTCATGTACATGAAATGCGCCAGGGACATTTGCTTGAGATTGCTGGTGCAGCGAATTTGCTGCCCCTTTAACTTGGCCCGGCTCAACGCCGGCAAAAGCATGCCCGCCAGAATCGCGATGATCGCGATAACCACCAGCAACTCGATCAAGGTGAAAGCGGCCCTTGACCCTCGTGGCCTGTGGAAGAGAAGAGTTGAGCAAGGAGAGTTCATGGAGCAATCGTGATGGGGGTTGGACCGGGTCGAGTGTCGCGCCGGTGCGGGCGAAATTCAAGCACCTGGAGTGGAGCCGAGGGGGCCGTTCAGGGTGAAGTCAAACAAATCGAAATTACGCACATCGGCACGGGCGCGTTGAACATAGGAATCCTTGAGTTTTTCCGAAATCAAGAAGGGAACCATCTCCTCATAGCGTCCGCCGTGGGAGCGAAGGCCCGAAGCGACGACTCTTAAATCGTGGAAGGCAGGGGTTCGGCCCAACACGACAGAGCGCCCCGAAATGGCCACGGCATCTCCTGTGCGATCCTCGGGCAGTTCGAGTCTTTCCGCGGCCCGGTCGCCATAAACCTCGGTGATGCCGGACCGGCGCTCGAGAAAGGAGAGGACTTCCGCGCGCCGGGACGCCGGCAAATCTTCGGGGTAATGGATGACCGCGAAGGATCCCAGGGCGCCGTGGTGGACGACGTACGGATCCGTGATGGGCAGGATGACGCGGAATCCGGGTCCAAACCGCTCGACGAGCTCGGATTCAAGATAGATGACGTGGGGGGATCCATCCGGTTTTTGCTTGTCGTTCATCCCATGGTCCGCGGTGATCCCGAGGACGGCGCCGAGCTTCTGCAAATAGCCCAGGAGCCGGTCGATGGCCTCGTAGAATTCGAGAGCCTCGGGCGCTTCGGGGACGAATTTGTGCTGCATGAAGTCCGTGGTGGAGAGGTAGAGAAAGTCGGCGCGGCCGGTTTCGATCAAACGGACTCCGGCCTGGAGCACGTAAAGGCTGGCTTCGCCGCTGTAAATCTCGGGGGTAGGGCCGACCAAGGACTCGACTTGCTCGATGCCGTGAGTGGGGAGTTTGGCTTGGGAGGCTTTTTCGGAAGAGAAGGCGATGCCTCCGGCGGCGATGAGCCCGCTGGCGAAGATGTCGCGCAGTTTTTCCTTGGCGGTCACCACCGCGACCTTCCGGCCTGACTTGGCCGCGGCGGGGAAAATCGTCGGGCAGCGTAGAAAGGAAGCCGAATTCATCATCACTTCCAGCCCGCTCTGACGATCGAAGAAATAGTTCCCGCCGATGCCGTGAACGCGGGGCGGCACGCCGGTGACGATCGAACTGTTGTTCACGTTGGTGAAAGACGGCATCGCCCCACGAGCGAGTCCCCGATAGCCGTTCACCGCGAGACGTTGCAGATGAGGCATGCGTTCGCGGGTCAAGGCGGCGTCGAAATACTCATCCGCGGATCCATCCAGGCACAGGGCGACCACGGGCCTTGACGGAGGCGTGTAGGAACGCCCGTTGACGGTGAATGATTGGGTCGAATATCGGCTCATAGGAATCGCGTTGAAACCGAACTGCGGACTCGATGGGAGAAAGACTTGATGGTGGTTGAATGCTGGAATCGCGAGGGCTTGGACCGCCGCGCGGGAGAGGTTCGTTTCAACCAGGGCTTCCGTCCGCCGTCTTGGGGGCCGGCAAAGGAACGGAGATGTTCATGGTCCGGAGAGTATTCTCAACCGCGCCGAGGAGGGCGCGGATATCGGATTCGAAGAGGCGTCCGATGCTGCCGATGCGAAACGTGTCGGCCAGGCTGATCTTTCCGGGGTAAATGATGAATCCCTGGGCGCTCAGGTGCCGGTAGAAGGTGTCGAATTTGAATCCCGGGTCCTCCGGATAATGGAACGAGGTGATGATGAAGCTTTGATGCTTGGGGGGAAGGTAGGAGCGAAAGCCGAGCTTGCGCATTCCTTCCTGGAGGACGGCTTGATTGCGGGCGTAGCGCGCGCCCCGCGCCTGAATGCCGCCTTCGATTTCGAGTTCGTGGAGCGCTCGATCGAAGGCGAGAATGCTGTGGGTCGGTGGGGTGTAGCGAAACTGGCCGTTCTTTTCGAACCCCTTCAATTGGGAGAGCAGATCGAGGCTGAGGCTGCGCGCCCATCCTTCGCAGGCCCGCAACGCGGCGTCGCGCGCGAACACGATCGAGAATCCGGGCACGCCTTCGACGCATTTGTTGGCGGACGTGACGAGGTAATCGATGCCTGCCGCCTCGAAATCGACTGGGACGGCTCCGAAACTGCTCATGGCATCGACGATGTACGACCGCTGGTGCCGACGCACACAGCCACCGATCTCGACCACGGGATTGAGGATGCCGGTGGTGGTCTCGCAATGCACCATGGCGACGTGGGTGATCGCCTTGTCATCCCCCAGGATCTGATCCAGAGCTCGCGGATCGGGCGGTGTGTCCTCGGCCGAGCGCAGCGCGAGGTGAGGAATGCGCAAACATTGCAGCATGTGCAGGATGCGCTCTCCGTAGGCGCCGTTGGCCAGGACGCAGACCTTGCCTTGGGGGGGGATGCAAGTGGCGAACACGGCTTCCACGCCGAAAGTGCCGCTGCCTTGGAGCAACACGACCTCGTAAAGTCCCGAACGATGGCCGAGCCCGGCGAGGTCGATCAGTTTCTTCCGAATGCGGGCGACGACCGCGTTGAACTCGAAGTGCCACGAGCCCGCGTCGCGGAGCATTTCCCGCTTCACTTCGAGACTGGTCGTGAGCGGCCCCGGCGTGAAAAGCAGTTTGTCTCCGGAGCGGGGCAACGGAACAGATACAGGGTTGTTCGAGGTCATGAATTCGCGCGCTCCAACCTTCAGCGACGTTGAGGTTAGAGTGGGGCCACCGCGAGGCAACTCCCTTGTTCAGGGGGGCGAACCGCGCATCTCGAAATGGTCTGTCGTGTGGCGCAGGCTGCCCAGCCTGCCGTATCGCCGACGGCCCGTCAGCCTGGCGGGAGAAGAAAGATGGCCCTTCCCTGCTCTCCACGCGCCGGGTTCCCTTCGTCGCCCCGCAAGCTGGGCAGCCTGCGCCACAGCAGACAGGGCTGTCTGCGTTACCACGACAACCCGGTCACCGACAACCTCGGGATGCACCGGGGGGCGCATCCCCTCTCGCGGCGCGTTTCCCAGTGTGCAAGCCGGATTCGAGCCCCATGGCATCAGTTCGGCTCGGCGATCTCGGCGAGTTGGGTGGGGGCGGGCGCGATCCGGGCGCGGTGTTCAGCCTGCGCGTTTTCGAAGGCACGCAGGATGTCCGGATGAAGCGCGGCGCGATTCCATCGCTCCCCGGGATCCTCACCGAGGTGGAACAGAAGCGGTGGAGAATGGGTCTGCGCGAGATCGGATCCATAGGCCGATTTCGTAATCCAATGGGCCTTCCACAGACCGATTCGGGCCGCATACAGCGTGGCGCCTCGATAATAGAAGAATGGTGGACGCGTCACGTTCGTTGCTTGAAAGAGCATGGGGGAGAGATCCACTCCATCGAGGGGGGAGTCGGGGAGTTGAGCTCGGGCGAGAGTGGCACAAGTGGGCAGGAGGTCCATCGTGGTGGCCATTTCCCGTTGAGTTGTTCCGGCGGGAATGCGTCCGGGCCACCAGAAGATACCGGGCACCCGCATGCCTCCCTCCCAGGTTGAGCCTTTGCCCTCGCGCAGCGGACCAGCGCTGCCTCCGTGATGGTCAAAGGTGAGCCAAGGGCCATTATCGCTGCTGAAAACGACCAGCGTGTTCTGGTCGAGTCTGGCCGAGCGCAGCGCTTGCAGGATTTGCCCCACGCTCCAATCCAGCTCCTCCACCACGTCCCCGTAAAATCCACCCGGGCTCTTCCCGCGAAATCGCGGGGACGCGAACAGGGGAACATGGGGAAAGGAGTGGGCGAGGTAGAGGAAGAAGGGCCTTCGCCTGTTCGACCGGATGAACTGCAAGGCTTCCTCGGTGTAGCGCCGGGTCAATTGAGTCTGGTCTGGATGCGTTTCGACCACTTGAGCACCGCGAATGAGTGGTGTGCGCCACCAGTCGTTGTTCTCCTGGAAAAACTTGTCGCGGCCCGCTGGCGCATTCGTGGCCGGCAGCATGTCATTCGAGAACGGCATGCCAAAATAACTGTCAAAGCCGTGTTGGAGCGGGAGATGTTCCGGCCGATGGCCGAGATGCCATTTCCCCACCATGCCGGTGGCGTAACCCCGGGATTTGAGCATTTCCGCCAAAGTGGTTTCTGCGGAGGGCAGTCCGCCTTTGGAGTTGTTTCTCAGCACACGGAACCGATCGTGGCACATGCCGGTGCGAGTCGGATACTTGCCGGTGAGCAAGGCGGCCCGGCTGGGCGTGCAAACCTCCGCGGCGGAATAGAAGGACGTGAAGCGCATGCCCTCGGCCGACATGCGATCCAAGTGCGGCGTGCGCACGATGGGGTTGCCGTAGCAGCCCAGATCGCCGTAGCCCAGATCATCCGCGTAGATGACCACGATGTTGGGCGGGCGCGTCGCGGTTCGGGCGGCGGGCAAACCGAACGTGATCCATGCCAACATCCAGGCGAGGGTCCTCAAAAGGCCGCCCGCAAATGGCAAAGACAAGCTATCCGAGCGATTGGGGGAGGTCAGGCTCATCGTTGCCGGTTCAGCGGTCCGCGCGGGGAGGCCTTGGTTTTCGCTGCAGCGACGGTCTTCGATCCATTCCCGAAGCGTAAGAGCCGCTTCGATTCATCAAGCAGAAAGGCGGTTTCAAGGAACGGCTCGAAGCCAATGTCCTGCCAGCGCAACAGGCCTTCGCCGTCGATCAAGAAGGTTCCGTGCAAGGGAGTTTGCTCGAATCCATCGAACGCGTGAAAAGCGCGGAAGGCTTCACGAGTCGGATCAGCCAGTAACGGAAATGAAAAGCGGCTCGATTGCTTGGACGACGTTTGCTTGAGGGCGTCAGCGGCGTCGGTGCTGACCGCCACCAGCGCGAGGCCGGCTTTTTCAAAATCTTTTGCCGCCTCCTCGAACTTGTTGAGTTGCTCCATACAGTGGGCACAGCCCTTCCCAAGATAAAACAGCATGACGTAAGGCCGGCCACGATACTGCGAGGAGTCGCGGCGGCGGCCATGTCCGTCGGTCAAGGTCCATGAAGGCGCTGCCGGTGGGGTCCAGTGCAAGGGTCCCAGGTTCGCCAGGTCAGGCCGTTCTCCAAAGTCCCCACGGCGCGCGGCGGGCCGGCTCAAGTCGAGTTTGATCGACTTGAGCAAGGGATCGAGCCGTTTGATCGCGGGCAGATCGAGGTCGATTGACGCGTTCATGGAAGCCAGTTTGCGGGCGGCTTCCGCCGCTTCGTTCGTCTTGCCGGCTTGGCGCAGCACATGGGCGTAGATGGCGGTTTCGAGGACTTGATTGGTCGCGGATTCGGACGCCTCCTTCGCCAGGGATTCCGCTTTGGCGAGATCTCCCGCCTCGGCGTGAATGCGAGCGAGGCGGATTTTAGGGATGTCCTTTGCCAATTCGAGCTGTTTCGTGAGTTCGTTGGTGTCTTTGTCCGCCAGCGCGGCCAAAGCCCTCAGTTCGGCCCGGAAGGATTCGATCTTTTCCATCCGGCTGTTGAACGATCCCAAGGCTTCGGTCATGGCTTTTTGAATTTGGTCAGCGGACTTCTTCTCCCGACGGGCGGTTGTTTCAGCGTGATCCACAGCCGCCTGGCGTTCAGACCGGATCGTGGCTTGGGCACGATCGAGAGCCTCTGTCTGCTCGCCAGCCTGGCGAACCTGTCCTTTGGCGAAATGTGCTGCGCCAAGCGCGACGGCGAGCCGGGCCTGCTCATCGGGCAGCGAAGTGAGATCGAGATGCGGCGTGCCCGCCAGAGTAATCAGCTCGTCCCATAACTCAAACTTGGGGAGCAGGCTGAGCAATCGGGAGCGACCTTGTTTCCAGCTGGAACGTCCATAATCGTAACGAGGAGCGGAGGGTTGCGTGGCGAGTGTCGAATTGGTGCGCATAAGCCGGGGCAGTTCACTCAGGTTCTTGGCCAGCGCGATCGCTTCTTTGACCCGGCCGCTGAAGGACCAGCTCTCGACGAGCCAGTCGTTGTTGTGGGTGTAGTTGTGAATTTGATCCGGCATGACGCGATCCCGGATCATGTAGGCGTGGTCGGTCCGCGCGCTGGCCTCTTGTTGCCAGGCCGCGTCGTCATGCCGGGCAAGCTTGGCGTACGTATGGCCCGGCATGTGCCACATGTGGGCGATGCCGGGAGATCCGGCACCGCAGAGGGCGGCGGAGCGGAGCGCCTTGGATGGCTTCTCGGGATCCCAAAGATGAATACGGAAGTGGTGGACGGGATGAAGCGGATGTTTGGAGAGGATCGCCTTCGTCAATTCATCCACCGCGAGGTGGCTGCTGATCGAAAGCTCGGTGTTGTTCCCGAAACCGCTGTTATCCCAAATCTGGTAAACCAGCAGAGCGCGGATTTCCATGTCCTCGGGAAAGTCTTCAACCAGGGCTTCGTAGGCGCGAATGAGATGGCGCCGCCTTTGTTTGAGGTCGCGTTTCTTGCCCTCTTTTTCCTCGGTGTGAAACTCGGACAACGCCTCGATGAGGCGCTGTTCGCGAGAGGAAGCCGTCGCTTTGAGGGTCATGGCATTGGTGAGGAAACCCCGGGCGCGCTGGGCGTTATTGGCGTTGGCCATGGCCATGCCCCAGAAGGGCATGGGTGCGTTCGTGTCCAGCAAGCTGGCTTCCCGGAAGGAACGTTCGGCTTCGAAATACCAGAAACCGTGGAGCTGTCCGACCCCTTGAATGAAAAACTTCTGCGCTTCGGGCGATCGCGTGGTGATCGGGAAGGCAATCTCCGGCATGCCGGGCATCAAGTACGCGCGTTGGCGGGGGCCTTCATTGAAAGCCTCGCCGTGGTAGGAATGCCCGGGCGCGCGGGTTTCGAGGACGGGTTGGGCTTGGAGCAACAAGTTTCCGCCAACCCAACCGAGGGCGATCCATCGAAGCAGGAACATATCCAGGATGATTCTTGAAATGGAAGAGTCTGTCAAAGCTGGTTCGATGGCTCCGGAAAGGGCAGGGAATTCTCGGTGCTGCAACGTTTTTTGGTCCTGCCGGGAGGGGTCGAACCTTACGCGGAGGCCGCGGTCGAACTCGGACTGAAAGGCGACACGGTATCCGTCGCTGTGCATCGGCTTCGCAAGCGATTCCGTGAACTCATTCGAGTCGAGGTCGCCCGCACTGTCCAGCACCCTGAGGATACGGAGGACGAGTGGCGCCATCTCCTCGCAATCCTTCGGGGCTAGCCTTTCTTTCGCAACTGGGCGGTCTCGGGATGCCTAAGGAACCGTGCAACATTTACTTCCGGTTTTCTCGCTTGTTCTTTTGACCTGGAGCATCGTTGCACTTCAGGCACAGGCCCATGGCCAGGGCATGCGCCCTCAGTGCGCCTCGCTCCAGGTCAAAATCCCGGTGCGGGAAAATCGGAATTAATGGTTGCGCGATTCCTAAGGTTCAACCCGTCGCAACCGACGTCACGCAACCCAAACTCGTCCCTCCAGGAATCCCTTTGGGATTGAAGGTGGGATTCCGTCACCGTGGGCATCGCCCATTCGGTGGCCCATTCGCCCTGGCGAACCGCGTCTCGTTTCTCCCTCTTCGCACCCTCCCCCAATCACTCTCCGCCGCTGACATCCATTCGGTCTTCTCCACCAGGACATGTCGCAGCAACAAGATACTCGGGACAGACATGTCGAGCACTTCCCAGACCTTGGCTCCCGTGGGCAGAGAGAGGTCCGCCGTGTCTTGCTCCATCCTTGGCGGGGCTGATGGGTTCAGCCCCGCCAGGATGTGTTGTCCTCGCTGGTTAGCGCGTGCGGTAAAACCTCTGTGCACCGCTGATCGCCTCGCTCAACGGGCTGCTGCCGCCCGTCGCTTTCCACGGGCCGGTAACGTCCGGGGCGGATTCCAGCGTGCCCGTGTATTCGATGACGATATTACCTCCGGCCAGCTTGACCGAGGTAATCTTGCCGCCCACCGGGGGCACGTCCAATTTTTGTGATTCGTCCCGGGCTTGGAACGCTTTGAGGCCGACCGCTTCGTTCTTGCTGTCGTTCAGCAGAACTTTGGTGCCCACTTTGTCCACCAGGAACCACTCGACGTTCGCGCCGCCGCCGCCTTCGTACCAAATCAGGCGCAACGGATACACGCCCGCCACCGCGACGTTGAATGAGAAGATCGTGTCCGCCGCGCCACGACCGCCGTTGAAGATACCTAAAATGGGGGCGTTGGCATCGCGCTGCGTGGCAGGGGTGACTTTGAAACCATCATCGCTATTCACGCCCATGCGATAAATCCCTGGCTTGGCGAACTCGACGAAGGCAATGATTTCCTGGGTCAGGTTGTCCGTGCTACCGGTATCGCCTGGAATGCCGGGGATCGGTTTGTCTTCGAAGCCATTGCCGGCGCTGAAGTTGCCCACCGCTCCAGGAGCGTCCTGGTTGTAGTTGACCACGTCCGTCTCCACAGAGGTTTTGGGGTTGGCAACGTTGGCTCCACCCACGGTTCCGGCGATTTGATTCTCGCCCCGGTTGTCATCGTTGCTCAACCCATCCGCAGATTGGAATGTGCGAATTTTGAAGCCGCGAGTTTGGCCCGAGCCAAGCTTGGTGCCGATCGCGACGGGCAGAGTGGTGTAATTCGCCACGGTGAAGCTGAACGCGCGCGTGAGCGTTTGCGCGGGCGTGCCGTGGTTGAAGGTCAGTTCCACGTTGTGCTGCGAGTTTGGCGGGAACAATCCGGGATTGGGATAAACGATGCGCGTGGTCTCACCCGAACGAGTGACGGTCGGTTTCACGTCGGCTCCGTCGAATTTCATTTTGACGGATTTCTCGTCCACCTTGCTGTTGGCGCTGTCCGCAAGCTCGACAATCACATCCGTGTCCGCCGCCGCATTGTTGTCCCCGCCCGCTGGAATGACGGTTTTGGCGATCGGTGCCGCGGCGCCCGAGGCCGACCGGTAGGACTTCGGACCGCCGTCGCCGTTGATCAACGACTTGGCCCCCGCAGCATTAAGAATGAACCACTCAATGTTTGCGCCGCCGCCGCCCTCTTGCCAGGCGGTGCGGAACGCGTAAGTACCCGCCTTTTCAACCACAAAATCGAAGATGGTATCCGAGGCGCCACGGCCGCCATCGAACTGTCCGAGGATGAGCGAGAATTTGTCCCGCGGATCCCCGGCCGAAACCGTCGTGCGGAAACCGTCATCGCTGTTCACCCCCATGCGAACGCGCCCGGCCGGAAGCGTGATGAAGGTGAGCGCTTCGGCTGCAATGCCGTCGGTACTACCTTCGACGCCGGGAATACCCGGCATTTGCAGGTCCGGCGTGAATGCGCCGTTATTCTCGTCCGCCGACTGGCTGAGATTGATCACGTCTTCGATCTCGAATTGAATCAATGCACTCGGCGCGGCGCTCAATGGTTTGCCCGGACCTTTGGCGTTGCCTTGGGCGCTGGCGTCGGCCTGGTTGGGCAGAAGCTGGCCATCGGCTCCGAAAAGCGCACCTGCAAGCGTGTCTTCGATCCTCTTAATGGTGTTGTCCTGGTTGGCCGCGTTCTGGAAGATATTCCACACGAAGCCGGGCTGGCCGGTATTCGGTGTCACCGCCCAGGCCGCGGGCACGAGCGCATATCGGGCCACGGTGAAATTCCACGATTTGCTCGTCGTGGCCCCGGTGTTGTTTTTGTACTCAATGGTCGCACTGTGCTGGGATCCCGGCGCGAAGATCGAACCAGGTTGATACTCGACGAAAATCACGCCGCCATCCTTGGTCGTTTTGGGCGTCACCTGGGCCCCGTCCACGGTCAATTTCACGGACGCTTCGTCGAGCGTGGTCGTGCCGTTGACAAACACACCGCCGACGGCGGAGTCATACGCCGCGGCGGACGCACCTTCCGCAGGCACCGGCGCAAAAACCAGCGCTGAAGGCCGACCGTCATCCACCGGCGACTCCGGAATATTTTGCGCGGGCGGGCCGTACCGGGCGAGTTGCAGGACGAATGCGTCCAGTCCGATGCCATCTTCGCGCTGGAACATGCGCACCGTGTAGGTGCCCGCCTTCAGGGTCCAAAGCATGGGGTTGCCGCCTGCATCTCCGCTGACGAGTTCCGCACCGCCGTCGCCGTCCCAACCAGCGCCTTGATTCAGGTCGGCGAAGTTGCCGTTCTGCGGCAAAGGAGCTTTGCGAAACCAATCTGCGTTTGCGCCGCCCTCGCCATCCTTGAGTTCATCGATGGACACATACATGGAGTCGCTCGCGCCATCGAAGCCAATCGTCCGCAGCCACATGCGATACTGGCCCGGCACGCTGATCTTCACCTTGTAATCCATTGTGGGGCCGGCGTCCTTGGCATCCGCATTATTCCGGTTCTGGCCACTATCCGGAGTGACTTCCATGTATTTGCCTCCCCGAGCGTTGCGGTAAGCATGGCCTGGGTCTTCGTCCGGAATGATTTTCCAGACATGGTCGTCATCGGAATTATTCCGTTTGTCGAAATGTTCCGCTTCTACGACAACGACGCCACCAACTTCCTTGTAAACGGCTGCCTCGATGCCAAAGCCAAAGCCGCCGGCGAGCAAGACAATGAGGAGGGATCTCAACAGGTATTGACGCATAGCTACAATGTGGTTTTCGCCTGGTCAGCCTGGCGGCTGCGTCCACCGAACACACAGGCACACGCCCATGCACGACAACGCCGTCAACAGGGTGAACCAAGCTGGATTAGATCGAATTGGGTCAAGTGAACCGAACCCTAGTTCTAAAAAAAGCAAGCAAAATCTGTGACTATCTTGCGACTTGAATCATTGCCGAGCCGTGGCAAACGTAGATGCGTGCTCCGCCTTCGTCACGGCCTAAGCGCTCCACGTCAGCAAGGGATGTGGAAGCGGCAATCTTTCTTTCGCAATGAAGGCATGCCTACAAGACACCGTAAAGATGTCATGAAATTACGCATTTTTTAACCTCAAAGTGAAAGTGTGTGCCGCACGCTAATGTTCTGGGTCTCTGTCGCCAAGGAACTCCTTCCTCTCCCTGCGAAGAATGAGTGGGGAGAGGACCGAGGAGAGGGGTTGGCTGAGCATTCCCCTCTCTCCGGCTCTCTCCCCACTCGTGCCTCGCGGGGCGAGAGGGAAAGCGGTGTGATGCCCGTGCTCTGCAGGGTTGATTCATCTGCTTGTTGGGGTGGTGGGGCTGCGGCGTTGGTGAGGCCGCTTTGCGTCAGATGGCTTTCGCCGACGTGCCGGGTGGCGTGGGAACGACCACCGCCCGGCGTCTGGCGCGAAGGCCAGCGGTTTATTCATTCTCCTTGGAGCGGTCCGCGTAGGCTGGCTCCAGTCCGGCTTCGCCTCTGCGAGGCTACGCCGGGACAGGCTTCGTTCTCGCTCCGCTCCGAACGAAGCCTGGTGGAGGCGGCGGGAGTTGAACCCGCGTCCCTGACAGACGAACCAGCCGCGACTACATGCTTAGTCCGGGCAGATTCTCGGCTGATGGCTGGCGCCCGAACTCGAAGCCACCGACCCAGTCAGCATGAAATGTTTTCAGATGTCCACGCGCTGTCTCCGCGTCCATCCTAACCGACTGTTGCGTTCGTCCCCCGTAGCCGGTGTCCAGGGGCGAACGTCGCGACGGCTTTAGGCCGCGAGTGCCATTTCTTCGTTGGCTTATGATTTTTGGTCCGATGATTTACGAGGCCCACGAACCATCCTCGGCATGCCGCCTCTGGCGCGTTTCCCAGGTCGAAACCAGTACGCCCCCAGCTCAAGCGAGCAGCAACACTATGTAGCCAGACCCCCGCCAGGTCAACCCCGAGCCGCCGTTCTCATCTTGCCCCCGTGCATCCCAAAGTGGCCTGTCGTGTGGCGCAGGCTGCCCAGCCCGCCGTATCGCCGAAGGCCCGTCGGCCCGGCGGGTGAAGAACTAGGCCCTTCCACGCTCTCCACGCGCCGGGTTCCCTTCGTCGCCCCGCAGGCTGGGCAGCCTGCGAAACAGCAGACAGGGCTGTCTGCGTTACCAAGACAACCCGGTCACCGACAACCTGTGGAAGCACCGATCTTGCCCCAGAGCGCGGCGGGTCTTCGACCCAGCCGCGCTCCTCAAAATGAGAATGGCTGAACCCCGAGGGAATTTGCTCGCAGCCAGGGGGTTCACTGGTTAGTTCTGAAGTGGATGTTTCACCCCCAGGCACTCCTCGTTTATCTCCTTGGATTCGTCACGGCCGGATGCTCAACCGCAGCGCATGCTGAGACGGACGCCGTCCGTGCAGGCGAAGGGTTGAGAACCCAGGAGGACAAGGGCAAGTACGGCCGGCGAGTCACCCATGCTATCGAGGGATGGAAAGTTCTCGTCCACGAACGCCTGCCGGTCGAGGAGCCCGATGCCACCCGGAAGGCGCTCGAACTCCTCGGCGCTCAATTGAAGGAAATCACCCGGGTTGTTCCCGAACCGGCTCTCACCCGATTGCGCGAGGTGCAGTTGTGGATGTCGCCCGAGTATCCCGGATTCCGAGCGGGAGCCGAGTATCATCCGGACGCCGGGTGGTTGCGTGCGAATGGGCGGGACCCGGCAATGGCCAAGCAGGTGGAATTTTCCAGTGTGCGAAATTTCGAGGCCGAAACGCTGCGCATGCCGAATTTCGCTCTGCACGAACTCGCGCATGCGTTTCACGATCGGGTGCTGGAAGGAGGTTTTCAGAACGCGTCGATTCAATCTGCCTTCGAACGCGCCCAAGCCAGCAAATCCTACGAGCGGGTGGAAAGGTTCTTCGGCCCCGGCCGCGCCAATACTTTCGAGCGCGCTTACGCCATGAACACTCCGCAGGAGTATTTTGCAGAATCCACCGAAGCCTATTTCTCCAGAAACGACTTTTTTCCTTTCACACGGGAGGAATTGAAAAGGCATGACCCCGAGATGGAACGGTTGCTCGGACGGCTCTGGGCGCTTGCACCCGTTGTGAACACTCGCCCAGCCCCAGCCGCCGCAGCCTCGGCGGAGCCGCCCTACCAGCGCATGAATTTCGGTCCGGCCCTTTTCTGGACCTATCAAGTCGCTCCCGGGAACATCGCTCAAAAGGGGATTGCCGTCCGGCTCGATGTTGGTCCCGGAGGGGTGAGCAATGGAAAGGCGTGGATGATTTACGAGCACGACACGATGCGAGTCGCGGCGGCGACCACCGGGGCATTTGTCGATTGGAAAGGCATCGGTTTCGACGGCAGTCATGGCACTCACACGGGCTTGAGTGGTGACCGCCACTGGGTGAATCCCGACGCTCCCGGCTGGGCTTCCCCGGGAGGGAGTTGGGAGGATGCCCGCCTCGTTGGGCGGGACGGAAGGCGCTACGGACCCCTGCCGCGGGATTGGACTCGGTTCGAAGGTCTGTATCTGCATGGGAACCGCGTGGTGTTGTCCGCCAAGATTCATGGGGTCCGCGTCCTGGAGTCTCCCGATTGGATCGAGACATCACCGCAACCGGTCTTCACGCGCACGTTCAATGTGGGAGCCTGGTCAGGTTCCTTGCGGTTGAGAATCGCGCCCGACTCGGTGCGAGTGGTTTTGACTGGCGCCGGATCGCTGCGGCGGCAAGAAGGATTCTGGTTTGCAGACCTTCCCGGAGGCGCCAAAGCGCGACTTTGGATGACCCGAGGGGACGCCTTGACGCTTGACGCCTTGACGAAGTTGCCGGACGCCGAACGTGGATTCGACCTGGAACCCCTGACCAGGGGCGGTCCGGCTCAGGAGGCGACTGAAACCTTGACCACCTCGGAGCCGGCGAGAGGTTCGAGTCCCTTTGCCGTGGATGTGTTTCCGTTGCCCGTGGGGAATCCCTGGAGCAGTTGGATGCGTCCAGGAGGGTTTGATTTCACGCCGGATGGCCGGGCGGCCATGGTGGCGACATGGAATGGGGATGTGTGGCGTGTGGACGGGCTCACGGCTGAAGCTCCGGCTCCGCTGCGATGGCGGCGTGTGGCCCGCGGATTGTTCCAGCCGCTGGGGGTGAAGTTTCGGGGTGACGACTTGTTCGTGACCTGCCGGGATCAACTCGTTCGATTGAGGGATCTGAATGGCGACGGGGAGATGGATTTTTTGGAGAACTTCAACAGCGACCATCAAGTGACCGAGCACTTCCACGAGTTCGCCATGGGACTGCAGACTGATGCGGCGGGGAATTTCTACTACGCCAAGTCAGGTCGGCACGCCCTGGATTCGGTGGTGCCTCACCACGGCACGCTGCTTCGAGTGAGTGCGGACGGGATGGGAACGGTGATCCTTGCCACGGGATTTCGCGCGGCCAACGGGGTTTGCCTCAACGAGGACGGCACTTTCTTCGTGACGGATCAGGAGGGATTCTGGACGCCGAAGAACCGGATCAACCGCGTCAGGGCCGGTGGTTTTTATGGAAATATGTTCGGCTTCACCAGCGTCACGAACACTTCCGATACGGCGATGGAACCGCCGATGATCTGGGTGACCAACGCGAAGGATCGGAGTCCGGCCGAGCTCGTTTGGGTGCCGCCTGGAGTGTGGGGATCGCTGGGAGGTTCTTTGTTGGAATTGAGTTATGGAACGGGACGCATTTATGCGATCCCCCACGAGGAGGTGGAAGGGCATTGGCAAGGCGCGATCTGCGAACTGCCGATGCCGGCGTTTCCCACCGGTGTGATGAGGGGCCGGTTTGGACAAGACGGGGCACTCTACGCTTGCGGGCTGTTTGGGTGGGCGGGCAACGCGCCTGCTCCGGGTGGATTCTATCGCGTGCGCCGCGGCAGCCAACCCGCGCACGTGCCTCTCAAGGTTCACGCGAGGCAGGGGGGATTATCGATCACTTTCAGCGATGCTTTCGATCCGGCCAGTGTTCAGCCCGATGCGTTTGCCCTGAAAGTGTGGTCCCTGCGGCGCACGGCGAATTACGGGTCCAAACATTTTGACGAACGTTCGGTGGACATCACCGGAGCGAAGTTGGGGAAGGATGGGCGGGTGATTGAACTCAAGATTCCGGATTTGGCACCCACGCAATGCTACGAGCTCAAGATCCAGTTGAGCGGCGTGGATGGCGGCAAAGTGGATCGTTCCCTCCACGGGACGATCCATCGATTGTCACCGAAATGACTCAGCCTTTGTGGGCTTCTTTGGTCCAGGTGTCTTTGAGCGTGATCGTTCGATTGAACACGGGTCGGCCTTGATGAGTCTGCGCCGGATCGCGGAAGAAGTAGCCGAGGCGTTCGAACTGGCAGTAGGTTTCTTCACCCGCCTGGGCCAGGGAGGGTTCCACCCAGGCCTGGGTGGTTTCCAGCGAGGCGGGATTCAAGTGTTCCCGAAAATCCTGTCCCTCCGCGTCGGGCAGTTCGGCTTTGAAAAGGCGATCGTAGAGCCGGACTTCGGCGGGCGAGGCATGGGCAGCGCTGACCCAGTGGATCGTGCTTTTGACCTTGCGTCCCGCCGTCGGGCCGCCTGACTTGCTGCCGAGATCCGCCGAGCATCGAAGTTCCACCACGCGGCCTGCTGGGTCTTTCACCACCTCGTCGCAGCGAATGATATAAGCGTACTTCAGCCGCACCTCGCCGCCCGGGCGAAGGCGGAAAAACTTGGGAGGCGGATTCTCCATGAAATCGCCCTGTTCGATCCACAGTTCGCGCCCGAACGGCAGTTCGCGGGTGCCGGCGGCCGGATCCTCGGGATTGTTGATGGCGGACATCATTTCCGAGCGATCTTCCGGCCAATTCGTCAGGACCACCTTGAGCGGGCGCAGGACGGCCAGTCGTCGCACTGCCCGGGCGTTCAAGTCTTCGCGGATGCTGTGCTCGAACAGGGCGATGTCGGTGATGCTGTTGAATTTCGTGACCCCGATGCGGGCGCAGAAGTGGCGGATCGCGGAAGCCGGGACACCCCGGCGGCGGAGCCCGGCGAGGGTGGGCATGCGGGGATCGTCCCAGCCCGAGACGCGCTTCTCCTCCACGAGTTGCAACAGTTTGCGTTTGCTGGTGAGCGTGTAGCCCAAGCTCAAGCGCGCGAACTCGTATTGCCGGGGCATCGGACGGGGGACATTCAACTGGTCCAGGATCCAATCGTAGAGCGGACGATGGACCTCGAACTCGAGGGTGCAGATGGAATGGGTGATGCGCTCGACGCTGTCGCTCAAACAGTGGGCGTAGTCGTACATGGGATAAATGCACCAAGCCGCGCCCGTGCGGTGATGCTCCGCGTGGCGGATGCGGTAGAGGGCTGGATCCCGCAGATGAAGATTGGGCGAAGCCATGTCGATCTTCGCGCGCAATGTTTTGGCTCCGTCGGGGAATTCGCCCGCCTTCATCCGGCGGAACAAATCCAGGTTTTCGGCCACGGAACGATCGCGGTAGGGGCTGTCTTGACCGGGCCGGTCGGGAGCACCCCGGTGTTCGATCATTTTGTCCGGCGAAAGATCGCAGACGTAAGCCTTCCCGGCTTCGATGAGTCGCTCCGCGTAGTCATACAATCGTTGAAAATAGTCGGACGCGTAGAAGGGTTGTGGCATCGCTCCCTCGCTCTTGGCAAGGCCCAGCACTTGATCGGCCCAACCTTCGATCAGCCAACGGACATCCCGTGTGATGGATTCGACATACTCCGTGTCTTCGCGGGTTGGATTGGTGTCATCCATCCGCAAGTGGCAGAGGCCACCAAACTCCCGGGCGATGCCAAAATTGAGGCAGATTGATTTCGCGTGGCCGATGTGAAGGTAGCCGTTGGGCTCCGGGGGAAACCGCGTGCGGGGAGCTTGAAAACGCCCGGCCGCCAAGTCCGCGGCGACGATGGCTCGGATGAAGTCGGACGGCGCGGGTGAGGTGGGGGCGTCGGTCATGGGTGGAGTTTGGGGCGTGCCGGGAGGGCTGGCAAATCGGGAAATCCCAAGAACGCTTGCCCTGAACGGCCAAATTCCCGAAGGTCTCCCCGCCGGATGAGGACCGGGGGGCCCGCATCGAGCTCCGATCGAAGGCGAAGAAAACTAATGGGTGGCGCAACCGTAGCGGATAAAGGCCGCGATATAGACCACGGAAACACCGAGCATCGGCCAGGCGCCGAGTTTGCCTCCGTGGGACCAATGCCAGATCGACAGCACAAAGGCGGCCATGATAAAAAGATGAGCGAAGATCGCGGCGAACGCTTTCATCCCGGAAGTTTGCGATGGCTCCCGCCGTTGATCAAGTCCTCTCCCTTGGAAAACAGCAGTTCTCATTTTGCATGGAACAAGGTGGGGCGCGCACTCCGCAGCGCGCCGAGACCGGCTGTTTCCAAGAGCGGCGCGCTGCGGAGTGCGCGCCCTACCCGTCAAAATGAGAATTGCTTCTTGGAAAAAATGCACGGCGCTGGGCTCGCACATGGGTGGGTGCGCGACCGTCCCCGCGGTCGGTTGATGGGGGAACATGCTCAATGGGGTTCAGTTCAGTTCCTCTCCTGGACGCGCGGCCCGAAGCCACGGCTAAGGAACAATCCATCCGAGAAGGGACTACGCAGGACGCGGATTTTACGGATGGACCGAGGGTATCTTTCATGAGCGAGCCTCCGGCAGTCTTTGATTTGGCCGATTTGGGTTGGGACCAGCGGAGGAGCGAGGAATGGGCTTCGCATGCCGACAAAGGATGGGTGGCCGGGCGCGTGGCGACCGAAGGGAAGCACGCTTATCGAGTCGTCACGATGGATGGAGAGCGGGAAGCCGTTCTTCCGGGCAAGCTTTCCCGCCTTCCTTCCGCCGAACTGCCGAAAGTAGGCGACTGGGTGGGAGCCGAACGGTTGCCCGGCGAGGAGAAGCTTCGCATTCAAACGTTCCTCACTCGTCGCGCCAAACTCGTCCGTAAAGACGCTGGCAAGTCGGTTGAGGAGCAAGTGCTGGCCGCGAATGTCGATCTCGTCTTTGCGGTGCAACCTCTTGACGACCGTTTCAATCCACGACTGTTGGAACGGCATTTGGTGATGGCTCGAGAAGGCGGAGCGTGTCCGGTTGTGGTTTTGAACAAAGCCGACTTATGCCGCGACCTCAAAGGGGCCGAACAACTCGCCCGCGAGGCAGCGCCCGGTGTGGAGATCTTCACGGTCAGTGCCAAAACGAGATTGGGAATGGCTCGTCTGCGGCAAGCCCTCACGGCCGGGCAGACGGCCGTGTTTCTGGGTGCCTCCGGCGTGGGGAAGTCGAGTTTGGTGAATCGGCTTTACGGGGAGTCGGTGCAGGAGACGCGGGCGGTGCGTGACACCGATGGCAAGGGCAGGCACACGACCACCTCCCGGGAGTTGATCCTGCTGCCTGGAGGCGGTCTGGTGATCGACACTCCGGGGCTGCGGGAATTTCATCTTTGGTCGACGGCGGAAGGTTTGGCTCAATCATTTCAGGACATTCTCGAATGGGGCCGCGGATGCCGTTTTCGGGATTGTGCGCATGTCTCCGAGAATCCTTGCGCGGTCAAAGACGCGGTGGCCCGTGGACTCCTGGATCCGGCGCGTTATGCCAGCTACATCAAGTTGAGTGCGGAAGCGACGGCTGTTTCTCGCGATCGGCGGCCGCCCAAGCTCAAGGGTGGAAAACGCCCGCGGCCTGGGGAAGAGGATTGGCAGCACGAGGATTGATCCTACCGACGAACTTGATGCTCAAGTTCGTCGGGAGGTCTGAAGCTCAGGGATGAGCGGTCCGCCCCTTGCCCATGAAGCATCGGCGCTGGAGACCTGAAATCCGCACACCCCGGGTATGGGCACCGGGGACGCTGGCATCCCTCCGGGATGCACCGACTTGGGCGACCCGGTGGACCGGTGGTATCGTCGCTGCGCTTCTCAACCACCGGCTAATAGCTGGCAAGCCTCCGGCTTGCGACTGAGCCGCTTCACGTCACTCTGGTCTCACATCCCTTCTGCATCCGTCCCGCATCTCCCGCTCGGGGTCAGGATGTCTGAATCTGAAAACGGCAATGAATCAGCATCGATCTCTCGCAAGCTTTGACGTATCTCGACGCTGCTGAATTGCCGTTTTCAGGTTTAAGATTCGATCCGCGCCGGGGTGAAATTGAGTGAGTTCTGCGCCCCAGGCCCTTGCCCTGGGACAAACCGCGGAACAGGGACGACATTTCCGGTCTAGGCGGGGGAGAAAGGGTTGCCTTTTGAATTCGAATTCAGCTTGGGCAAATGCAGGGGGGCGAAGGCCACGTAGATCCAGCCGATGGGGAAATGCAGGGCAAAAGCGATCAGCAAAGCGATCAAGGGGATCCAGCGCAGGCCGTAGAGTGCGATGGCGCCGGTCAGAAAAAGTGCACCGGGGAGCAGGGCTGCCGCCGTGAGTTTGAGAGCTCCAGAAGCGTCGCAATGTCGATCAAAATAGAACGCGATAAAGCGAGCTCCCGGGGCGTAAACCAGCATGAGTGAAACCCACGAAATCCCCAGAAAAATCATCGTTCCACTCGCGATTCCGGCCAGGAGCAGCGGCTGGAACGAGGTCCACCAAGCCAGAGTTTGCACCGGATCCAGGGGCATATTCAGCTGGTGCCGCGGTGGAAGGTCGAGGAATCCGAGCAGGGAACGCAGCCGGTCCGAATGACGTCCGATTTCCCACTGAAAATCCGCCGCCTGTCCGGTGTCGCCCTCCGGGTCGAGATTCAGGATCATGGCGAACCAGGCATTTTCGCCGAGCAGCTTTGAACCTGCAGCGGGCCAGTGAAGGCGGCCTGATTGCAAAGCGGCACCCGGAGGGATGGCACCGATGGACTGACGCACGACAGGGAAGATCCGGGCGTGGCAGAACCAAGCGACCAGCACTGCGCAACCGAGCGCGACGGCGAACTGGGCGGCCCACAGTCTGAACCAGGACGCGACGGCGAACTGGGCCGTCCCGCCGACCGTGAGCGGTTGCGGGAATCGCGGCTTCATGAGGGAATTTCAGCGTCCGGCATGACGTCTCGTTCGGCGACCTCGACGAGAGCCCACGCCGCAGCGAAGGCCGCCTTTCGCACTCCGTGCCGTGAGCCCCTCGTCGCGAACTCCGTCAGGAGCTCTGGGCGGGCGGCTCAGTGGCCGGAGCGGACGCGGCGGCCCCTGGAGCGGGCGGTGTCAGTGTCAAAGGCAAAGGATAACGCAGTTTCATGACGTCATCCACCAGGACCTCCACATAGTAAGTTCCCGCCGCCTTGAATTCGACTTGGCCGAAGACGCTGACGTTGGTCGAGTTATGGGCGATATCCTGCAGCGCGAATTTTACCTGGCTCTTGCGCAAGACGGTGGTTTGGTCGGCAGCGATCAGGCGGACTGATTCGGTGAACTGCCCGACCCCTGCCGTCCAGCGGTTGAACACGCAGATTTTGAAAGCGGTGATTGGGACTTGAGGGACGCGCACGAACGCGACCACGCCGAGGATGATAAAGTTGCCGCTGGCTTCCTGGCGGACATCTTCGCACAGGAGGGAGCACTGCAGGTCAGGGAGAATGCGGGCGGGTTGCATGGGGAGACTTGGAATCGGTTGGGTCTGATTTCAGTTGTTGCAGTGATGGAACGAAAAAGGGGTTGCCGGCATCAACCGGCGCCTGCCAGCTCCGCGGCGCGCACGGTGTTGCGCATGAGCATCGCGATCGTCATCGGCCCCACGCCTCCAGGATTGGGCGTGATTTTTCCCGCGATTTGGCGGACGGCCTCAAAATCGACGTCCCCCACCAGGCGCGTGCCACTCTTGGCCGAGGGATCCGCGATGCGGTTGACCCCCACATCGATGACGACGGCGCCCGGCTTGACCATGGCGGCGGTAACGAATCGAGGGACCCCCATGGCGGCGATCAGGATATCGGCGCGGCGAGTGTGATCGGTCAAGTCGCGCGTTCGGGAGTGACAGAGGGTGACCGTGGCGTCGGCGTGGACGTCTTTTTGAATGAGCATTGCCGCCATGGGTTTTCCCACAATATTGCCGCGGCCCAGAATCACCACGTGCGAGCCCGGAATTTCCACCTCCGAGCGAACGAGCAACTCCAGGACCCCTGCCGGGGTGCAGGGCCTGAATCCGTCGCGTTCCCCCAGCATGAGACGTCCGACGTTTTCCGGGTGGAAGCCATCGACATCCTTCCGAGGCGAGACAGAGGCGTAGACTCTTTCCGACACGCTGGGCGGGGGGAGAGGCGCCTGGACGAGGATGCCATGCACGGAACGGTCCCGATTGAGGTCATGGATGCGCCGGAGCAGTTCTGCTTCGGAGGTCGTGGCTGGCAGAACGATGGTTTGGGAGGCGATGCCGAGTTTGGCGCTCGCCTGTTCCTTCATGCCCACATAAACCTTCGAGGCGGGGTCTTCGCCTACACGGATGAAAACCAATCCTGGCACGATACCGCGTGCGATCAGCCCTTGGGCACGCTGGGCGGACTCTTCCAGGATTTGGCCGGCAATCGCCCGTCCGTCGATGAGTTGAGCTTCCGGCACGGTTAATCAGGGCACGATTCTAAGATCTTCGACGTCAATGATCGGGGTGTTGGGCCAGCGGCGATCCACGAGTTCTTCGCCGGTGACAAGCAGTTTGCGGCCGACGAAATCTTTGAGGGTGATACCGAGTTTATGGGTGACCAGGAAGTTGATCACGCGACCCGACTCTTCGCTGACGAGCTGGTAGTCGTCCGGCGCTTGGATGTTGCGCGCCTTTTTCACGATGCCTTCACGGGAAATCACGCGTTTCGGGGGCGGCTCCTCGTTTGAAGGGCTTGGGCGTGCGGAAGTGACTGGCGGTTCGGCGGGGGCAAGATTCGTGGGCTCGGGTTTCGGAGGAGATAAGGTTGCGGTTGCTGCCACCGGAGTTTCGGGGGCCGGAGGCGGGGTCGGCGCCTTCACACTTTCCGTCGAGGGTGGGTTGGAATTGGAAGCAGGCGGTACCGCCGGTTTCGCCACATCGGGGGCGCTGGACAAATCCCTTACGGGCAGCGGCGTCTGGATCGTTACGGGTGGCGGGGCTTTGGTATTGGGAGCTGAGGCGACGGGAGGAACACTGGCCGGCGGATGCATGGGGGCGGCCCCGCGGGTGATCAAATCGGCGGCGACGAAACCGAACGTGTTGGTGGGGGCTTCGATCTCCATCCAGTCTCCGACGGTGCGGATCTCTTTCAGGACCGCGCCTTTATCGACCGTGCCTAGAATGCTGTAGTTTTCGCCGACGCCTCCGCGGATGTTCAATTTCCGGACGGTGACCGACTTGGAGGCCGGATCGACGTGGGAAGCGTTGACCCAGACCGGCGTGTTGGCGGGCATGCGGATCTTGAGCCAGGCCGGGGGTGTGCCGGTTTCCTGCTTGGCCCCTGCGGCTGCGGCTTCGTCAAGGATGACCACCGATTCACCCTTGCTCAATTGGGTGATCACCTCGCTCTGCAGCGAGGCTTTGCCTCGCACGTTGACGCGATCTGCGCGTACCGAGCCGAGGTCCGATGCGTTTTGCGCCTGCAGCCCCGCTGCCAGGAGGGCTAAACAGGCACGGCCGAGGATTCGCCGCCAAAAGGGAGACGATGTCATACGGTTGCCAGTAAAGTTTTTATCTCGGGCGCTGTCAATGTCCTCCAGCGCCCCGGTTTCAGTGAAGCCAGCTTGATGGAACCGATTTGGAGGCGGACGAGGCGAAGCACTTCGTGTCCCAGGACTTCCATCATGCGCCGCACTTCATGGTTTTTGCCTTCGGTGATGACAATTTCAAGCACGCTCACGGAGTTGCTCGATGAGATCAAGCGTGCGAAGGCCGCTTTCAGGCGCTCGCCCTCGTGTTCGACGCCCTGCCGGAGTCGGCCCAGTCCGTCGGGATGGAAGCGTCCGGCGACTGTGACCACGTACGTTTTCCGGACCTGATAGCGTGGATGCGTCTGCCGCAGGCAAAAATCCCCGTCGTTGGTCAGGAAAATCAAACCTTCACTCTCCCGGTCCAGGCGGCCGACGGGATAGACATTACTCCATTCGGCCGGGAGGAGATCCATGATGCTTGGACGTCCTTCCGGGTCTTTCCTGGTGCAGAGCACGCCTTTCGGTTTGTGCAGCGCCAGGTAGATCTTGCGCTTGATTTTGACGGGATCGCCATCCACGGCAATCCGGTCACGCTCCGGGTCCGCCTTTGCCCCGAGTTGGCTGACGGCCTTGCCGTTGACCGTGACTCGTCCCGCGGTGATGAATTGCTCCGCGGCTCGCCTGGAAGCGATGCCGGCGTCGGCGAGAATCTTTTGCAGTCGGATCAAGATATGGGGGAGGTGAGGTTCCGAAGAGGAACGATGACGTCCTCACCCGGTGAACATACCTGAAGTCAACCCGGTTGGGGAAACCTTTTTGGAAAGGACTCAAGAGCCTTGACTGCGCAAGGCTTGGGAGCAGGTAAGGATTGAAGCCGTCAGGAGGACTTCTCCACCAGCTCCGGAGCGTTCCGGAAGGATGCGAATGGGGGCGGACTACTCGGGCTTCGTTTTGCGAAGGCCCGTAACCCGTTCGCCATCCTTGTACTGGCCGCGTTTGCGCAGGAGTTCGACGCGCTCGAAGCGCTTCAACACGTTTCGTTTTGCGCCCATGCTGCTGGACGCCCGGAGGCTGCGATGCTGTGACATAGCTGAATGCGTCCGCGGCTGGCTGTCCCATGACCTTGATCGGCCTGGGAACGCCCCCGCGAAAGGTGGGTGGTTCTAGCAAACATCCCGGGGAATGCAACCGGTTATTTTTATGGTTGCAGTAAAGCGGTGCCTCCAGAGGTGGTCGGTGACCGGGTTGTCGTGGTCACGCCGACAGCCCTGTCTGCAGTGGCGCAGGCTGCCCAGCCTGCGGGGCGACGAAGGAAACTAGCCCGCATAGTTATGCACGGGACGCCCGGTGAGGACACCGGGCCTACAAACACAGAGGCAGGCGTGATGGTAGGCCGCGTGCCCTCACGCGGCAAACTGTAGCGGATTCAAGCTCAGTATGAATGATCCGGGCCAGGCGCGTGGAGAGCATGGAAGGGCATCGTTCTTCATCCGCCGGGCCGCCGGGCCGTCGGCGATACGGCAGGCCTGGGCAGCCTGCGCCACACGACCGACCACTTCGGTATCCACGGCCCGTAAAGCAGGGCATCCACAGGTTGTCGGTGATGCGCGCGGCAGCGCCGTGAACGGCGCGCCCCGACAACCAGCGGATGCACCGCCAGTCAAGAGGGAACGGTTTGCGATGAGGATTCTGAAGCGATCGAACGGGAAAAGAAGCTCTGGAAATCGAGGATGAGGTCGGAAGCCGATGATTTCCTGTCAGATCTGGGAGTCCTTCCTCAACACGCCTTCCAAGACTTTCCAGATATTCCCGGCCAGGATCTCTTGACCCTCCGCCGTAGGATGGATGCGGTCGGGTTGGTTGAGTTCTGGCACCCCGCCGACACCTTCAAGTAGGAAAGGCACGAGATCGACCCGATGTTTTGCCGCCAATTCCGGATAGATCACGCGGAAAGCTTCGGTGAAGGCGTCCCCCATGTTGGGAGGCATTTGCATGCCGGCCAGGACAATTCGAATCTTGGGGTACTTGCCTTTCGCTTTCTCAATCATCTTTTCAAGGTTGGCGCGGGTCGTGGCAGGTTGGATCCCGCGTAGTCCGTCGTTACCTCCCAACTCGATGAGAAGCACATGAATCTCCCGGCGCAACAGCCAATCCAGCCGTCTTAATCCTCCCGCTGTGGTGTCGCCGCTGACTCCGGCATTGATCACTTCGAAGGCGAGGCCCGCGGCATCCGCTCTCCGCTGGAGCAGCGCGGGGAACGCCTGGGCAGGATCGAGTCCGTATCCGGCCGCCAGACTGTCTCCCAGGACCAGCACGGTTCGTTTGGCCGGCGGAGCATCGGGGGTGGACCAAGCTGTCGTGATGAAGCCCGCCAGCGCCCCGGCGAAGGTTCTGCGTTTCATCAGCGGAATCTTCACGGTCCGGCTACGCCTGGGGCGCGTAGAGTTTCTGGGTGTATTCCTGAACCATGCGCCACGTGTTGTACTGCGGCACGAGGGTGACCATGGCGCGCCGGATCTTCTTGATCCACTGCCTGGGCAGGCCTGCGGCGTCACGATTGAAAAAGCAGGGGATCACGTCCTCGGTCAAGGCACGGTAAAGGTTTTCGCTGTCGCGGCGGTCCTGTTCTTCCACGGACGCTGGATGGCTGTCGTCGCCGATGGCGAAACCGTTCGTGCCGTCGTAGCCCTCGCGCCACCAGCCGTCCAGGATGCTGAGATTCAAGCAGCCGTGGCAGCCTGCCTTCATCCCGCTGGTGCCCGACGCTTCGAGCGGGCGGCGGGGGTTGTTGAGCCAGACGTCGCAGCCGGACACCATCTGGCGGGCGACGTGGATGTCGTAGTTCTCGATGAACACCAAATGCCCCTTGAGCTCGCTGAATTTCGAGAGGTGGATGATGTGCTGGATGAAGCGCTTGCCTTCATCGTCGCGCGGGTGTGCTTTGCCGGCGAAAATGAATTGCACGGGGCGCTGATCGTCTCGGGTGAGTTTGATGATGTTCTCGAATTGTTGAAAGATCAGCGGCGCTCGTTTGTAGGTCGCGAATCGCCTCGCAAAACCGATCGTCAAAGCATCGGTGCGCAGCAAGCCGTCGAACTCGATAAAGTCGCGGCTGCTGACGCGCTGACCCTGGAGGAGCAGACGCCGCCGGCAGAACTCCACCAGTTCGCGGCGCAGTCGGTAGCGCAAAGCCCAGAGTTCTTCGTCCGAGACGAAGTTCGGATCGGCCAGTTTCAGCCAGAATTCGGGCTGATTGACTTTCTCCTCCCATGGGATCTCGGGTTTGCGAAGCCAAAAGCTGGTGGTTTCGCCGAGCAAAGCCGAGGGGGTGTCGGACGGGGGCACGACAGACAACTTGCGCCGCCAGAACCGCCGCATGGGCCCCTTCATCCAGCCCATCAAATGAATGCCATTCGTCACGTGGCCAATGGGCACCTGCTCCGACGGGACTCCGTAGAGGCTGGTCCACATGTCGCGGCTCACTTTTCCGTGCAGTTCGCTCACCCCGTTTGCGGCGCGGGAGCACCGCAGGGCGAGCACGGTCATGCAGAAAGGCTCGTGCTCGTCGGCGGGATGCACGCGTCCGAGCCCCATGAGTTCCTGATGGCTCAGTCCGAGTTGGCTGGAGAATTTCTGGCCGGCATAAAGCATCAAGTCGGAGCTGAAACGATCATGGCCGGCCTCCACCGGAGTGTGCGTGGTGAAGAGGCAATGGCGCCTTGTGGCTTCGAAGGCTTCGGCGAAGACTTTGCCCTCGGCGATTTTCTCGCGGATGAGTTCGAGGGTGAGGAACGCCGCGTGGCCCTCGTTCATGTGATAGACGGACGGCACCACCCCGAGAGCCCGCAACAACCGGACACCTCCCACGCCCAGCAGCATTTCCTGCATGATGCGGGTGCCGCTGTCCCCTCCGTAGACCCGCAAGGTCAGGTCTCGGTAATGGGGTTCGTTTTCCGGGCGGTTCGTGTCGAGGAGATAGACCGGACAACGTCCCACATTGACTCTCCAGGCTTGAAAGTAAACCTGGCTCATGGCAATGCGCACCGAGCACACCAGGGGTTCGCCGCGCGCGTTCAGGACGGGGTCAAGAGGCAGGTTCCTCGGGTTCAGCAGAGTGTAATACTCCGTCTGCCAGTTGTTTTGATCGATGGATTGTTGGAAATAGCCTTCCCGGTAGAAGAGGCTGATGCCGACCAGGCCCAATCCGAGGTCGCTTGCCGATTTGGCATGATCCCCGGCGAGCACGCCCAAGCCTCCCGCCGAGATGGAAAGTGTTTCATGGAAACCGAATTCGGCCGAAAAATACGCGATCGGATTCTTTCGGAACTGCGGCGCTTCCTTCCCGGCCCAGGTATCCGTGGCGTTCAAGTAATCCTCGAACGACCTGAGCACTTCTTTCACCCGCCTCGCGAATTCCTGGTCTTGCAGCCGCGCGCGCAGTTCCTGTTCCGGCACCTCGTGCAGGACCGCGACCGCGTTGTGATAAAGATTCTGCCATCCCCTCGGCGACAGTTCTTGAAAGATTTCCTGGGATTCCTGGTTCCAAGTCCACCAAAGATTCTTCGCCAGCCGGTTCAATCCCAGAATGAGATGGCTGACTTCGTCACTGCTTAACGGGGGCGTCGTGATGTTCATGAATCGAGATCGACCGATCGCCCGAAGAGCTTAATCGCGCGTGCCCGGGCGCGGGCAACGGAAGTTACGTGCCGTGCCGGGGGCCAGCAAACAAATTCAGCGAACCCAAACGTTCCGAATCTGCACGCCACCCCGCCGCACCTCCAGGCGCACGGCGCTCCCACGCCAAACCGAGGGCCCGGCGGCTTCCCGTACGACGGGATCACCATTGACTTCCACGGTCCACCGTTCTCCGTTCCGCAGCAGACGGGTGAGGTTCCAGTCGCCCAACGGACGGTCGGCGTTCCGTTCCGGAGGCGTCAAGCCCTCGAGTCCGCCACTGCCGCCGGGAGCGGATTCAAGTTGGAGCCGCAGCCCTCCGCTGCCTCCTAACCCCAAGCTGGCCGCGCCGGCGTCCAAGTGGCGTCGAATGTCGAGCCCATCCTGCCGTTCAACCCAGGCCGGAGGTTGCGGGAGTCTCCATTCAACGAGGATTTCCTCGCCCGCGAATGGTTTCACGGATTCCAGGACCGCGCCGTTGCCTTCGCCGATCAGGAGCCCGTCGCGACGCGACCATGCGCCGGACACGTTCTTCCACCCATCCAAACTGCTCTCCTTCAACCACGCCATTCCTCCCGTCCCCGCAGACTCTCTGGTGCGCAGCAGCCGAGGGTCCGTTTGGCGCGAGGCCACGAATGCCACGAGATCACGGAATTCCTCCAAGCCAAGCCCGGCATGCAATCCGTCGGGCATCAGTGATTTTTCACTGGTACGCCGGTTGACAATGTTCACCCGGGGGATGGTGTGGGTGCGGCCCGAGGCATCGACGAGCGTGACCCCGTCCCCGGTATCCGCCTTTAAGGCTCCCGCGATTTCCTCGCCGTCCCGGGTTTCGACGATGACTTGTTGGTATCCCTCGCGAACCGCGCGACTGGGGTCCAACAAGCTTTCGATGAGTTGCGCTTTCGAAAACTGAGATCCGGCCAGCGTCAAGTCGGGTCCTGCCGTTCCGCCGACCCCCGCCAGTGCGTGGCACCGGACACAGGCGACGCCACTCTCGTCAAAAAAGAGCCGCTGACCGGCGAGAAGATCTCCGCCCTCCGCCAAGGCTGCCTTGGTAAATTCCTCCGGACCCGGAGTGGCAGGGGTCGAAGCAAAGAAAGGATGCGCCAATGCGGCCGCGTCTCCGGCAAAGATGGTTTTCAGTTCGGCCATCACAGGTCCGGAGAGCATTCCCGCTTTCGGCGCGAGTTCCTGGAGCAACGAAGCGCGAAGGGGTTGCATCGACTTGCGGACTTTTTCCCGCAGGGCGGGATCGGCCGAGGCTAATGCCTCGAGGTGCGCGGGCAGTGCGCGGATGTCGGAAAAGCGGGCCAGGGCCAGCCGGGCGGGCGTTTTCCATTCCGTCATGGCCCAAGCTTCCAAGAGCGGTGGGATTGCCAGCGGATGCGCCAATTGCCCCAGTGCGTTCACCGCCGCCAGCCGCTCTCGATCGTTGCCGGAACGAAATCGTTCCTTGAGCACCGGGATCGCGTTGGACCCCCCCGCCTTGGCCAAGGCCTCGATCGCAGCGAGCCGAACCTCTTCCCGGGGATGTTGGATGGCGCGAATGAGGGTCCCGGTCGAGGATGCCAGGCCGAGACTCCCCAAGGCGCGGGTCGATGCCACGCGGACGGCGTCTGTGTGCGCGGGACGGTCCAGCATCGCTTCCAACGCTTCCCGGTACTCCGCCCGGGGTTGACGGGTCACGCCCCCGATCAATTGCAACCATTCGGATTCCTGCAATGCAGTTGATCCTAACAGGCCCGTGATCCAGCGCGCGGTTCCCGCGGAACTCAATTCGAGCAGTCCCGCCACCGCGGCCGTCCGAACTCTAGGCTCCGGATCGGACTGGGCGAGCCGGCTCAATTCGGCGGCCGATGCCTCGTCCCTCGCGTCCCCCAAGCCGGTTGCCGCGAGCTCGCGAATTGCGGGTTCCTCGTCGTCTAAATACTTCCTCAGAGCTTCAAGAATGGCCGGGGTTTCCGACCAGCGCTCCGTTTTTCGAGGTGTGGGCGCCTTCGCCGGATGATACGCCCACCATTCGCCTTTCCAGGGCGCCGGCTGATGGGAGAGCGTCGCCAGCAGGCGCACGGACTCGATTCGCGCGGGCGCGGAGACCCTGGTCGATGCCAAGTCGAGCAACACCTTGGCCAGTTCCGCCTGGTAAACCTCGCGCATCGCGAACGCAACGCCTTCACGGACCTTTTCCCGAGCATCGGAAAACCCGCGGGCGATGGTCTTCCAACTCTCAGGATGCAGTGTCCCGATGCGCTGCAAAGCGCGGAACGCCGCGTGTCGCAAGAACAAGTCCCCGTCCGCCAGCGATTCCACCAAGAACGGAATAGCCTCGGTCGACCCGATTCTGCCCAGCGCCGTGGCAGCTTGGAACCGGACCGATACGTCGGCACGGCCTTGGACCAGCGCACTCGAGAGCAAGGGAACCGCTTCGCTCATCCGTCGATTCCCCAGTTGACGCGCCATTTGCCGCGCGACGACGGCGTTGGTCTCGTGGAGGAGCTCGGTCCAATGCGAACGCAACACCCGGCCGTGTTCGATGGTGTCCAGCGCCCATAAGGCGTGGATCCGTGCCTGCGGGCTGAAATTTCGATCCAACACCACGCTCTTAAGCGCGTCCGCCGCGGACGCCCCTTGCCGGGACAAGCTGCGTTGTGCGGTCAACCGAACCGCATGGGAGGGGTGGGTGAGGGCCGTGATCAGTTCGAGGGTGGGAACCGTCCGGGTTTCACCCATTGCCAGCGGACGCCACCAATCCGGCCGGGGAGCGGCGGGTTCGGGCGACTCGCGCACGAGCCGCCACAGCCTGCCGACGGTGGCCTGAGCCTTCACATCGCGGTGCTGCCAGTCACAGATGAAAAGAGATCGTCCGTCGGAGGAAAACGCGATACCGACCGGACGAAAATCCTCAGGGATTTCCTGGAAGAGATCCTGATGTCGCGCGACTCGAAACGTGGCTCCATGGCGCTCCAGGGCCACGCGCGTGACCTGGCGTTTGCCGAAGTCGGCTTGGAAGAGATGGCCCCTGAATTCGAATGGCCAGCCGTCCTCGAGGGCCACCTCCACTCCCGTGGCGGCGCCTGCTCCAAAGTCATGCATCATCCAGAGCGTGTAAGGACGCTGCGGAATGAAATCGTGGGGATATCCATAAAACCCGCCATCGATCATATGCGTCAGGCGTCCCATCCACTGATGCTCGTCCGTGTTGTCGTAGGTGAACAGTTCGTCCTCGGCGTCGCGGCCCATGTCCAGGATGTTGCGCACACCCGTGGAAAAGATTTCCAGTTCCGTGCCGTCCGGACGCATCCTCAGAATGCCTCCTCCTTTCAGGTTCACCACCGAACCATCCCTTCCCCGGCATTGGTAGAGTCCCTTGTCTCCCACCGCGACGTAGAAACGTCCGTCCAGGCCGAGCCTGAAGTTGGCGGGCACGTGGTCATTCCAATCGAGCGCCCATGGATTGGGCAGCGTGGATTCAATGAGGTCGAACGGTTCTCGTCCCTCCCCATGTACGTCGCGGAAACGGGTGAAGCGCGGATTGTGGAGGACGTAGAGATGTCCTTCCAGATATTGCATGCCGAACACCGCGTGCAAGTTCGTGGCGAACACCGTGACGCGGCCGTCAGGGAAAAAGGTCAAGATGCGGCCCTGCCGGGAGTCCGGCGGAGCTTTGATATCCATTGGATCTTCGGCGACGAAGAAGCGGCCGTCGGGCGCCGCGCACACCACGCTGGGGTGCTGCACCCGCGGGGCTTCTGCGATCAGTTCGATGCGCCAGCCTGGCAGTGGAACCGGGGCTGTCGGCGCCGCATGAGCCTGGGTCGGAGCGTCACGAAGCACTCCGCACCAAGAGATCAACAGTCCGAGCCGGAGCAACAGGTTCATGGGACCGCGATCAAGCCGGGAATGCGCGGGCCTGTGAAGCTCAAAGTCGTTTCAGATTCGGACGCTTCAGCGGAGCGTGGCGTTTACGCCGCAACAAGGTGTGTCTTCAAAGGGGCATGGCAGGTTCAACGGGCAAGGTTGCTGCCAGGGCGAAGGCATCCACCCAGGGCGGGCCATGGAGTGGGAGGAGATCGCCGCGGCAGATTGGCGCGAGCGGAAGCGCCGTGAACGGCGCGGTCCGGGCGGCGGCGGAGCGCGGCGTTTACGCCGCATCCGGGTCTACGTGCAAGCGGGTGAGGCGCGTTCGAGGCGGTTGGTTTGGCGCGCGAGCGAACGGTTGCACCGTTGGCAGGCGGCGCGTCCGGAGGGACTCGGTGCGGGCGGGTTTGCGAGGGCTGAAGCGCCGTGAACGGCGCGGTCCGACAACTTGCGGATGCACCGAAGGTGTAGCCTGCATGACCAAACAAAGGCGGAAGCGTAATGGCCGGGTAAGTCGCGAAATCCTGAACCGGTTGAGCAGAGTTGCCTCAGCAGAGGGGAGGCTCTCTCGGGGGCACAAAGACACAGTGAGAAGGGATACGAAGCCCGTCGCTCTCACGGGGTCACTGGATTACGCACATACTTCCCCATCTTCGTGGCTCCGGGAGGTGCCTTTCTTTTCCTTGTGACTGACGTCCTGTGCAGGCTGAGAATTCCCCTCTCTCTGGCTCTCTCCCCACTCGTGCCTCGCGGGGCGAGAGGGAAAGCGATGTGATGCCCGTGCGATGCGAACGTCTTACGGGCACCACGAACGAGCTCTGTTCCGTCCTCTGCGTCCTTCGCGGCCTCTGGGTGGGGAAAAGCAAGTTGCAGAAGTGAATAGGCTCGCGCAGAGACGCAGCGGGCGTGGAGTGATGGAAAAGCCCTCGATCCGTCCCCCGGGGCGTTTTGAATTCCTGTCCCTGAGTATTTCGAGGATGTGGCATGGGTGCCGTGCATCCC
>Ga0194132_10001507_pt1 | contig 46867 bp, 42 predicted proteins | sample TA2KigOf80mmetaG_FD_148612 | JGI IMG/M metagenome (GOLD analysis project Ga0194132, IMG submission 148612) | Freshwater microbial communities from Lake Tanganyika, Tanzania - TA2015054 Kigoma Offshore 80m | ecosystem: Environmental > Aquatic > Freshwater > Lake | place: Tanzania: Lake...
GCGACCATCATCCGCAACAACTGCACGGTGTGCCACCGTCCGGGCGGAATCGGGCCGATGGACCTCATCACGTATGAGGATGCTCGTCGGTACGCGCGGCGTATCCGCGAGCAGGTGTCGAATCAGTTGATGCCCCCGTACTACTACGACCGGGACATCGGCATTCAGGAGCTGGAGCACGACTGGCGCCTGCCGCAGGAGCAGATCAACACGATCGTGGCTTGGGTCGATCAGGGTGCGCCGCTGGGTGATCCGGCGGACATGCCGACGTTCCCGCCGCTCACGGACTCCGATGAGTGGGCGTTCGCTCCGGATCTCGGCCAGCCGGACGTGATCGTGCGCTCGACGCCGATCGACATTCCGCCGGCGGGCCTCGACATGTGGCACCGCCCGATCGTTCCGACCGGGGTGACCGAGGACCGCTGCATCCGCGCGATCCAGGTGAAGCCGGCCGCTGGCCCAGCCAAGGCCGTAGTGCACCACGCGAACTCGACTTTCTCCCGTTCGACCGATGCCGGTTCGTTCGAGGCGACGGGTGACCGGGCGAGCGAGTACGCGATGGGCAAGCTGGGCGAGCTGATTCCGGATGGCGTGTGCCGGATCATCCCCGCCAATTCTTACGTCGCATGGGACATCCACCTCTTCCCCGGTGGTCTGGGCTCGAATGCAACGGACCAGGTGGTCGAGGACAACGTCGTCGAGATGGGTCTGTGGCTCTGGCCGGCCGACTATCAGTACGAGTACAAGCAGGACCTCGCGCTCTACGGCATCCGTGAGGGCGAGCTGGTCATGAAGCCGCATGGCACAGCCATGACGCAAGGCTTCGTGACCTTCGATCACCCCGTTCGTATCGACAGCTTCCAGCCGCACGGGCACCTGCGCCTTCGCTCTGCGTCGCTGGAGATCATGTACCCGGAGACGGGTCGGATCGAGGTGATCAGCATGGTCTCGAACTGGAGCGCGGTCTGGCACCAGAGCCACATCTACGCGCCGGACGTCGCTCCGCTCGTTCCTGCGGGTGGGGTGCTGATCATGAAGCAGTGGTATGACAACACCGAGAACAACCCGAACGTGCAGGACGCCGACCTTTGGGTGGACGGCGGCAGCCGTACGGGTGACGAGATGTCGCACGCCTGGATCGCGGTGACCCACCTCGACGAGGAGGGTTACCAGGAGCTGCTCGAGGAGCGCCAGGCGAACCAGGAGCGCAGGATCACGGATCAGGAGTAGACGCCTGAGGCGGTAAGGGTCTCCCGATGGGGGACCGAGGGCGATGCCCTCGGTCCCCTTTCGTTTTCCCAGGGAGGGAGCGTATGATGGCTCATTCGGTCCCTCAGCATCGGAGAGCCAGATGCACCTGCCCAAGAGGAATGGCCGTAGCCGCACGTGGGCGCGCACCCTATCGATTCTCGCCGCCGCGATCGGCACGACCTCGGTACTCAGCGGCCCAGTTCGGGCCCAAGTGACGTTCGCTTCCGCCGGGAACGTCGCGGAAGTGACGTATGCGAAGGACGTCGCGAGCATCGTCCAGAACAACTGTCTTGTCTGCCACCGTCCCGGCGGAATCGGTCCCATGGACCTCGCCACGTACGAGGACGCGCGGCGGTACGCGAGACGCATTCGCGAGCAGGTCGCGAACCGCTTGATGCCTCCGTACTACTACGACAACGATATCGGCATCCAAGACCTGGAGCACGATTGGCGTCTGTCGCAGGAGGACATCGACAAGGTGGTCGCGTGGGTCGACCAGGGCGCGCCGTTGGGCAACCCCGCTGACATGCCTCCCCCGCCGGACCTCTCGGACACTGACGAGTGGGTGTTCGCGCCCGAGTTCGGTCAACCCGATGTCATCGTCCGCTCTTCTCCCATCGACGTTCCGGCGAACGGGCTCGACATGTGGCATCGGCCGATCGTGCCCGTGGGAATCACGACCGATCGCTGCATCCGGGCGATTCAAGTGAAGCCCGCCGGCGACGCCAAGGGCGTCGTGCACCACGCGAATTCGACCTTCCAGCGTCAGCTCGATGACGGTGGCTTCGAGGGCACGGGTGACCGCGCGAGCGAGTACGCCATGGGCAAGCTCGGCGAGCTGATCCCGGATGGCGTGTGCCGCGTCGCGCCTGCGAACTCGTACATCGCGTGGGACATCCACCTCTTCCCGGGGGGCCTCGGTGCAGCGGCAGCGAATGCTGTGCTCCCGGGCAACGTGGTTGAAATGGGCCTGTGGCTGCACCCGGAGAACTACGAGTACAAGTACAAGCAGGACCTCGCGAGCTACGACATCGACGAGGGTGAGCTGGTCATGAAGCCGCACGGCACGGCCATGTCACAGGGCTTCCAGGTCTTCGATCACCCGGTGCGGATCGACAGCTTCCAGCCCCACGGGCACCTGCGCCTGCGCTCGGCGTCCCTCGAGATTCTGTATCCCGAGACGAACCGGATCGAGGTCATCAGCATGATTTCGAACTGGAGCGCGATCTGGCACCAGAGCCACATCTACGCGGCGGATGCCGCGCCCCTGCTTCCGGCCGGCGCGGTGCTCATCATGAAGCAGTGGTATGACAACTCCGCGAACAACCCGAACGTGGCCGACCCCGAGATGTGGGTCGACGCTGGTTCACGTACGGCCGACGAAATGGATCATGCCTGGATCGCAGTGACCCACCTCGACGAGGAGGGCTACCAGGAGTTGCTCGAGCAGCGCCGGGCCAACCAGGAGCGTAGGATTACCGACCAGTAGCACACGACGGCCGGTCTGGTGGGTTCCGAGGGGACCGGGGGCTTCGGCTTCCGGTCCCCTTCGTACGTACTCGAGAGAGAGGGGGGAAAAATGAGGCATGTTGGCGTTACGGTGCTGGCGTTCATCGCGACACTCGTCACCGGGGTCGGCGCGCAGTCCACGTTTTCGGTGCACCCCGCGACCCAGGATCCCGCTGTGCGGGTGACCCTGCCGTTGCTCGCGCGCTGGGAGCGGGAGCTCTCGAACTGGGGGCGGTGGGGCCCAGCGGATCAGCGCGGCACGCTGAACCTGATCACGCCGGAGAAGACCGCGCAGGCCGCGCGGCTCGTCCGTGAAGGCCTCAGCGTGACGCTCTCGCACTTCGTCAGCGAGGAGGAGGCGATGGACAGCCAGACGTTCAGCCCGACCGAGCACTGGATGACGTCCGTGGATCCGGCCACCGGGCTCCCGCGCTTCGCCCTGGACGCGATCAGCTTCTCCCTCCACGACGGCCAGCTCTCGCACCTCGACGCGCTCTGCCACTACCGCACCGAGGTCGACGGACGATTCGTCATCTTCAACGGGTATCCGCAGAACTTGGACGCGGACGGCTGCAAGGATCTCGCGATCGACCGCATGGCCGGGGGTTACGTCACGCGCGGCGTATTGATCGACATGCCGCTCATGAAGGGGGTCGATTGGCTCGAGCCGAGCACGCCCATCTTCGTCTCGGATCTGGAGGAGTGGGAGCGCTTCTCGGGCGTGCGTGTGCAGCCCGGGGACATGCTGTTGGTGAGGACGGGACGCTGGGCGAAGCGCGAGCGGGAAGGGCCGTGGGCGTACGGGCAGGGCGGGGCAGGCCTGCACGCCTCCGTGCTCCCCTGGCTGCACGAGCGCGGAGTCGCGGTGTTGGTCGGTGACGCCGTCAACGATGTGCAGCCGTCGGGTGTCGAGGGCATCAACCGACCTATCCATCAGCTCACGCAGGTCAACCTCGGGCTCCCAATTGTCGACAATGGGTACCTCGAGGACGTGGCGCGTGAGGCGGCGGCGCGTCGGCGGTGGGAGTTCATGGTCTCGCTGCAGATCCCTCGCATCGTCGGGGGAACCGCGGCGCCGTTCAACGCGATCGCGACGTTCTGAGCGATCCCAGCCACTGCGGTGTGCCCAGTCTGATGCGCTCGACCTCTACGGCCGTATTGTTCGCCCTTCTCGGGTCGTCCCATGCGCTCGCCCAAGTCCCGCAGGCCCAGGGCGCTGGCGGCGGGGGGTACGACCACGCCTCGGCGCCGACAGCGCGAGCGGCCCGGCTGTCGGGCTCCATTTCGGTGGACGGGGCGCTCTCGGAGCCAGCCTGGGCAGGCGCGCCGGCCATCACACAGCTACGGCAGACCGTGCCGACCGAGGGCGCGCCGGTGTCGGAGGCCACCGACGTGCGCATCGTCTACGACGAGGACGCGATCTACGTCGCGGCGCGTCTGGATGACCGTATCGCCGTCACCACGCGCCTGGCGCGGAGGGACAACGGGGTCGGTGACTCCGATCGCTTCACAGTCCTGCTCGACAGCTACCATGATCACGAGACGGCGTACCGCTTCTGGACCAATCCGTCGGGCGTGAAGGGCGACGCCATCGTCACGGGAAACGCGACGGGAGGTGGTGACTCGTCATGGGATCCGGTTTGGGATCTCGCCACCGGCGTGACCGCGACGGGGTGGGTGGTCGAGATGCGCATCCCGTTCAGTCAGCTTCGCTTCGGACGTCAGGACATCCAGACGTGGGGCATTCAGGTCGAGCGCACGATCCATCGCAATCAGGAGAACGCGACCTTTCCTTTCACGCCGGTGCTCGAGCGCGCCGGCGTCTCGCGATTCGCTCACCTGGAAGGGATTCAGGGGCTCGATCCTGGCCGGCGCCTCGAGCTGCTTCCCTATGCCGTGGCACGGGGCGAATACCTCAATCTGCCGACTCCGGCCGGGGTGTCCTTCGAGAACCCGTACCGGAGCGGCTCCGACCACTTCGGCGGGATCGGGCTCGACCTGAAGTACCGGCTCGCATCGAACGTGACGCTCGACGCCACGGTGAATCCGGACTTCGGGCAGGTCGAGGTCGACCCGTCGGTAATCAACCTCACGGCGTTCGAGACGCGCTACGAAGAGCGCCGTCCGTTCTTCGTGGAAGGTGCCGACATCTTCACGTTCGGGGAGGCGGGCCCGTCGGGCAGTGTCGGACGCCCCCCGGAGATCTTCTACTCGCGGCGCATCGGGAAGGCGCCAACGGGCTCGACGCCTTCGGCGGCTGTCTTCTCCGACATGCCGACCTCGACGACCATCTTGGGCGCCGCCAAGGTCACGGGTCGACTCGGCTCGGGGTGGTCGCTGGGCGTCATGGAGGCTGTGACCGGCGCTGAGTCCGCAGCCTACGTCGAAGCGACGCAGCTGCGCAATGAGGTCGAGGTCGAGCCTGGCACGAACCATCTCGTTGGTCGGCTGCGCCGACAGTTGAGGGGCGGGCGCACGCGCTTCGGCGTGATGGCGACCGCGATGAACCGCGATCTCGGAGCGAGCCCACTCGAGGCGAGGTTGCACAGCTCGGCTTATACGGGAGGCGTCGACTTCGCCTACGACTCGGACGATCGGGTGTGGCTCGTCACAGGAGCGGTGGCCGGAAGCCGAGTGGCGGGGAGCCGCAGCGCGATCGCGCGTACACAGCAGTCCTCCGCACGCTACTTCCAGCGCCCGGACGCCGACCACGTGGATCTCGACTCACTGGCGACGTCGCTCGGTGGCTTCTACGTGATGGGGTACCTCGGCAAGCAGGCGGGGACGTTCACCATGCGGAACGGATTCGCTTACGTGAGCCCTGGGTACGAGGTCAACGACCTCGGCTTCCAGTCGGACGCCGACCGCATCCTCTTCGACACGCACTACCAGTACAACCAGCCCAATCCGGGCCGCTTCCTGCGCAACTGGAGCGTCAACATCTCCCCGGATGGGAAGTGGAATACGGCGCGCGATATGGTCTTCGCGAACGTGAACACCCAGCTGAGCGTCGAGCTGCTCAACTACTGGCGCTCGAGCCTGCGTGTCCAGATCGACCCTTGGTACAACGACGACCGGCTCACACGCGGCGGACCGATCGCACGCACGCCCGGGAGCTGGCAGGCCCGCTTCAACCTCAGCTCCGATAGCCGCCGAAGGACTCGCGTCAACGGCAGCTACAATCACTTCACCGATCGCGTCGGGGGCTGGGGCCGCACCATCGATCTCGGCCTCACCGCGCGCTTCCGCGAGACCGTCCAGTTCAACGTGGGACCGACGTACTCGCGCTCCCGCTCGATAGCCCAGTACGTGAGGCGCGTGGCGGATCCGCTGGCCGCCTCGACGTTCGGTGCGCGCTACGTGTTCTCCGAGCTGGATCGCTCGACGTTCTCGCTCGATACGCGCCTCGATCTCACACTGTCCTCCGCACTTTCTCTCCAGCTCTACCTGGAGCCCTTCCTGTCGGTAGGGCAGTATCGCGGGCTCAAGGAGCTGCGGGCCCCCGGGACCTACGACTTCCTGGAGTATGGCGTCGATGGCGGCACACTCAGCAGGAACACCGCGGGAGACTACGACATCGACCCCGATGGGGCAGGCCCGGCGCCGGCGTTCCAGGTGCTAGATCGGAACCTGGACTTCAGCCAACGCAGCTTGATCGGCAACGCAGTCCTTCGCTGGGAGTGGCGACCGGGCTCGACGCTCTTCCTGGTGTGGCAGCAGCGGCGCGTGGACCGTGTGACGGGTCACGCGGCCGGCGCCAACCCTTGGGTCGGAAACCTGGAGCTCGGACGGGATGCCGGCGACATGTTCGACGCGCCCGCCGACAACATCCTCATGCTCAAGGTGAATTACTGGCTGAATCCCTGAGGAAGGGGTCGGCAGTCGACGGGCCGTGGCTCAGAGCAGTCCCTCGAGGGCCCTCACGCGGTGGCTCTCGCTGTCGGTGACGTAGACCACCCCTGCGTGCACGAAGACTCCGTGCGGGCGGGCCATGCGGCAGGCCAGGGGATCGCCATCCGGGCCGTCGCCGCGCTCTCCGGTCCCCAGCACCGTATCGACGACGCCAGTGCCGAGGCTCATGCGGCGGATGACGTGGTTCTCCGTGTCGACGATGTACAGGGAGTGGTCGGAGGCCGAGTAGGCGATCCCCTTGGGTCCGTTGAACATGGCGGTGAGCGCCGGCCCGCCGTCGCCCGAGTAGCCCGTCTCACCTGTGCCCGCGATGCGTGCCAGGCGGCCCGCTCGCAGGTCGAGACGGAACACCGCGTTCCCCTCGCGAAGGACGAGGTATGCGTTTCCTTCCGCGTCGGTGTCGATGGAGCGGGGGCCACGGAGCGGGGTGCCCGCCAGCGGGCCCTCGTCTGGCGTCGGCGTGCGCTCGCCGGTCCCAGAAAGCGTCGAGATGATGCCCGTGCGCCCGTCCACGCTGCGCACGCGGCCGTTGCCGATGTCACAGACGAGCAGATTACCCTGCGCGTCGAACGCGATGCTGTGGGGCTGCCGGAGCTGCGCAGCGGTTGCGGGGCCGCCGTCACCGGAGAACCCCGCCACGCCGGTTCCCGCCACCGTCGTGACCACGCGGGTGCGTGCATCGACGCGGCGGACGACGTGTGCGTCACGCTCCACGACGTACAGGTTCCCCGCCGCATCGAAGCGGATTTCATGCGGGGCGGAGAAGGATGCCTCGAGTGGGGGCCCGCCGTCCCCCGCGTACGCCTTGGTGCCGTTGCCGGCGTGCGTCGTGAGGCGGCCGGTGCCGAGGTCGAGCCGGCGAGTGCGTCCCGAGTCGACCTCGCAGAACCAGAGTCCGCCGTCCGGACCGACCACGACGCCGTACGGGTTGTTCACCGGAGTGGACGTTCCCGGGAGGCCGGCGGTGCCCTCGGGCTCGTATCCGGCGACCCCCGTGCCCGCGACCGTACGCACGCGCCCCACGGGGGCGAAACGCCGCGTGGGGAGCACCCCGGCTGCCGCGCCCACGGCGGCCAGGTGGACGAAGCAACGGCGGGAGACGCGGAGCATGCCTGAAAGTGCTGCCGGCTCCGGGGTCCCGCAAGCGAAGGGCCCGGCGCTGGAGGGCCGCTCCTTTCGCTCGCCCCCTGGGGTACCCATCATGACGCGCCACCCGCCAAAATCCGGAGTCCCATGATGACGAAGTTCGCCCTCCACCGCTTCTTCCCAGCGCTCCTCGCATGGGCGGTAGCGACCGCCGTCGGCGCCCAGGAGCGTCCCGCGCCGATCCGGGCCCGTGCGCCGGCAGCCGTCATGAGCTTCCGCGGTGCCGACTGGCTCGAGCGGCCCCAGCGGGTGGAGGAGGAGCGTCCCGCCGAAGTGCTCCGGGTGATGGCCCTCGAGCCGGGCAACGTGGTGGCCGACGTCGGGGCGGGGTCGGGGTACTTCACCCGCAGGATCGCCCCCTTGGTCGCGCCGAACGGAACGGTGTACGCGGTCGACGTCCAGGAGGAGATGCTCGAGATCCTGGCGGAGAACGTCCGGGAAGAAGGGCTCACCGGGATCGTGCCCGTGCTCGGCACCGATGTGGACCCCGGCCTCCCCGAGGGAGGCGTCGACTGGATCCTGCTGGTCGACGTCTACCACGAGCTGTCGCAGCCGGTGCCGATGCTCGAGGCGATGCGCCGCTCGCTGAAGCCGACGGGCAGAGTCGCGCTCATCGAGTACCGCGTCGAGGACGGCTCAGCCCAGAGCATCCGTTCCGAGCACCGCATGTCGGTCCTACAGGTGCTCATGGAGTGGGAGGCCGCAGGCTTCGAGCTGGAGGAGCTGCACGAGTTCCTTCCGAGGCAGCACCTGTTCGTGTTGCGCGCTACCGGGGGTGCGGCTCCGCAGCCCGGCGTTCGGCACTACGACCTGCTCGAGGCCATCGAAAACGGAGTGGTAGAGGTCTCGACGGCCACGGGGGGCGCCGAGAGCGTCGCTCTCACCCTACGTCGCACTCGCCCAGAGGATCTGGTCCTGACGTTCCCGGTGGGAACGTACTTCGAGGCTCCAGGGGCCCCGGGCGACATGATCGCGCGCCGCGACGGCTGGTTGCTCCTCCTCAGTGACGATGCCCGGCCGTGGTCGATTCCCGCGCGTCGCGTGAACCACTCGGCGCCGCCGCCCGGGGTGCGCGACCCCGTGGTGGTGCGATCCGCGGACGCGCGCCCTCAGCTGCGCGACCTCACCTGGCTCTTCCAGGGGCTCGACATATTTCCGGCCATCGCGCCGACGATTGAAGAACTCTCGATCTGGATCGTCGCGGAGGACCTGGGCTGGGAGGATCTCTCGGCACACGCGACGGCCAACTCGGTCCACGCGGCAAATGCCGTCGCGCTCGCATCCGCCCACGTGAACGCGATCGGCGTCGACATCAGGCAGAAGCGCATCTGGGCGGAGCGGTCGAACTTCGTGCCCAACATCACGGACCAGGGACTGCAGCGCATCTTCGCAGATCTGGAGCGCAATTGAGTCGCACGCCGGTCGTGTTGGCCGCGCTCTGGCTCCAAGCGCTGTCGGCTGCGTCCGCGCAGTCGCCGCTCGAGCGCTACACGCCGGTGACGGATGCGATGCTCCTCGACCCGCCTGGTGGCGAGTGGCTCATGTGGCGTCGCACCTATGATCACTGGGGGTACAGCCCGCTCGATCAGATCGACATCAGCAACGTCGGCTCGCTGCGGCTGGCATGGGCCTGGACCATGGAGGGCGGCATGCAGGAGACCACGCCGCTCGTGCACGACGGCGTGATGTTCCTGCCGCAGGCGTGTGACTTCGTCGAAGCGGTCGACGCGCGTGACGGCACGCTTCTCTGGGACTACCGGCGCGCCCGCGTCGAACACTCGGCTCCGCTCGCGTGCGCCAACCGCAACGCGACGCTCTACAAGGACCGCCTGTACATCGCCACGCACGACGCATACCTCGTCGCGCTGGAGGCACGCACGGGCGCGGTCGTCTGGGAACGGAAGGTCGGCGAGTGGGAGCTGGGTCAGCACTATTCCGGGGGCCCCATGATCATCAAGGGGCGCGTCGTCGCAGGGATGTCAGGGTGCTATCTCATCAACACGCGCTGCTGGATATCCGCGCACGACGCGGACACCGGCGAAGAGATCTGGCGGACGTATACCATTCCGGGAGACGGCGAGCCCGGTGAGGAGACCTGGAACGGAGTTCCCGCCGAGGAGCGACTCGGTGGCTCCGCGTGGATGCCACCGAGCTACGATCCCGAGCTCAACCTGATCTACTCGGGCGTCGGCGTGCCGATCCGGTGGGGAGCTGTCCAGCGGGGGACCGAAGACGGCGCGGTCCTCTACACGAACTCGACGCTCGCGCTCGACGCGGACACCGGGAAGCTGGTGTGGTACTTCCAGCACTTGCCCGGGGACGAGTGGGACCAGGACCATCCGTTCGCGCGTCTCATCGTCGAGACCGAGGTCGCGCCGTCCGCCGACGAAGTCGCGTGGGTGAACCCCGGCCTCGTCCCGGGCGAGCGCCGCAAGGTCGTCACGGGGCTGCCGGGGAAGCCGGCCCTCGTGTGGACCCTGGACGCTGCCACCGGGGAGTTCCTGTGGGCCCGCGAGACGAGCTACCAGAACGTGATTGTCGGCGTCGATGTGGCCAACCGGCACGGCATCGGCAATCCGGCGCTACAGCATCTGGAGATCGGGCAGGAGACCCTGGTGTGCCCGAGCCTCAACGGGGGCGGCATCAACTGGCAGTCGGTGGCCTACAGCCCCGACACCAATGCCCTCTATGCGCCCAGCAACGACACGTGCATGACCTACGCGCTCAACCCCAGCCAGCCGGGGCTCGGTGACTATCACGACTCGGCGGAGTACCGCCGTGTCGACATGCCGGGCTCCGACGGCCAGGTGGGTCACTTCACCGCCGTCGACGTCCGCACCGGCCGGACCCTCTGGGCGCGGCAGCAGCGGGCCGGATTCGGCGGCTCGGTGCTCACCACCGGGGGCGGCCTCGTGTTCGCGACGGACGACGCCCGCCGCTTTCGAGCGTTCGATGCCCGCACCGGCGACGTCCTGTGGGACCAGCTGCTCAACTCGAGCGCAGGGGGCTTCCCGGTCAGCTATGAGGTGGACGGGGTTCAGTACATCGCCATCGCGGCCGGTGGGGGCCCGAACTACCGGACCCTCACGCCGGAGATCCGGCAGCGGCCGGGTGGCAACATGCTCTTCGTGTTCCGCTTGCCCTGATCCGCGTACAGGAGCTGTAAGCGGACTGTAAGCGTTCATATTGCCGGCCGTGGCGGGTGCGCTTAGATCCAAGCGCCGCACCAACCTTTTTCGGAGCCGTTTCCGATGAGTAGACGCTCGACGTGGACACCCCTGTTGGCGGCGCCGGCCTTGGCGTTTGCGTGGGCGGGCCCGCTGCACGCGCAGAGCCGCGCCACGGCTACCAACGTACCCGAGATCCCCATCCAGGCTGTCGAGGGCTTCTTCAAGCTGCCCGAGGGCCTCTACTTCGGCGAAGGCATCGGGGTCGCGACGAATTCCCAGGGCCACATCTTCGTCTATCACCGGAGCGGTGACACGCGGCTCTTCGAGTTCGATGCGGACGGCAACTTCATCCGCGAGCTCGGCGTCGGCCTCTACGGCTTCGAGATGGCGCACAAGGTGCGCGTCGACCGCGAGGACAACATCTGGGTGGTCGACGAGGGTGCCAACATGGTCATCAAGATGAACCCGGAGGGCCGGGTCACGATGGTGATCGGCCGCCGTCCGGAGCCGGTTCCTCCCGGCCAGGGTACATCGGTGCCGCCGACCGATAACTCCGGCCCGAATCACCGCTACTTGCTCGCTCGACCCACTGACGTCACGTGGGACAGGCAGGGCAACATCTTCATCTCCGACGGCTACTTCAACCATCGCGTGGTGAAGTACTCACCCGACGGCATCTACATGGGGCAGGCCGGCTCCGGTCAGGCCGGGAACGGCCCCGACCAGTTCAGCACGCCGCACACGATCGCCTCCGACGAGCAAGGCAACATCTACGTGGGCGACCGCGGTAACGCACGCGTGAAGGTCTACGACAGCAATCTGAACCTGCTGCGCATGTACACGAACGTCGGCAACCCCTGGGAGATCTGTGTCTCGCCCGGGCCGCACCAGTATCTGTTCGTGTCCAACTCGAATCCGGACTCGAACCCCGCCGCGTCGTGGAACCAGACGGGTGAGGTCTACAAGATGGAGCTGGACGGAACGATCCTCGGCCGCTTCGGCCGCGCCGGCAAGAACCCTGGCGAGTTCCAGACCATCCACGGCCTCGATTGCCGCAACCCCGACGAGCTGTATACGTCCGAGATCTCTGCTTGGCGTGCGCAGAAGATCCTGGTCGGTACGCGGCCCATTACCCAACAGTAGGCGGAGGAGAACATGGCAATGTATCAGCCTTTCAGGGTTGCCGCGATCGCAGCACTCGTTGCTGCTCCCTCGCTCTCGGCGCAGACCGCGCCGCAGATCCAGTACACCGCGGTCGAAGCGCTCAGCGGCTTTCCGGACGTCATCCACCTCGGCGAGGTGGCGGGCGTAGCCCGCAATTCGCGTAACGAGATTTACGTGTATACGCGCACCGGGGATCCGACGATGAGCCTCGGCACGTCACGGTACATGTCACACTTCGGCTCGCGCGTCTTCAAGTTCGATGCGCGCGGCCGTTACGAGCGCGAGATCGGACAACAGATCTACGGCGCACAGTTCGCGCAGCAGGTACGCATCGACCGGGACGACAACGTCTGGGTCGTGGACCGCATGTCGGGTCAGGTGATCAAGTTCGACACGCAGGGTCGCATCCAGATGGTGCTGTCGCGTAAGCCCGAGGCCATGGGCGGTGCTGTCGCGGCTCCTCCTCGCGGTGGTGGTGCGGGCGCCGGTGGTGGTGGTGGTGCCCAAGCCGGGCGAGGAGGAGGTGGGGGGGGCGGTGCGGGCCGGGGGGGCGCGCCGGCGATGCCCGAGGGGGAATCGTTCAACTCCCCGACCGACGTCGTATGGGACGCGCAGGGCAACATCTACGTGGCCGATGGCCTGGCACGGACGCGCATCGCCAAGTACGACCCGGAGGGTCGCTTCGTGCAGAACATCGCTGCGCCCGGTGCAGCGAACATCTTCGGCATGCAGATCGACGCGCAGAACAACCTGTACGTCGCGGACCACGGTAATCAGCGTATCCTGGTGTTGAACTCACAGACCGGTCAGCAGATTCGCGAGATCCGTGGCGTCGGCTCGCCGATGGCCATCTGCATCACGCCGGGCCCGAACCAGTTCCTGTACGTGTCGAACTCCAACCCGCCCGACAACCTCGAGGTGGGTGGCGAGATCTATAAGCTGCGGCTCGACGGCACGGTTGTGGGCCGCTTCGGCACGGTCGGCAAGCGCATCGGTCAGTTCGGCACCGTGAACGCGATCGACTGCCGCGTCGACAACGACCTCCTGGTGGGCGAGATCGGCAACTGGCGAGTGCAGCGGGTCACGCTCCGGGCAGAGTAGCGCACCGGTAACGGCAAAAGGAAGCGGCGGCGAGCTTGGCTACAGTTCTCATCGTTGATGACGACGAGACCGATCGGGTCGGGCTCGCCGCCGCTCTTCGCTCCCAGGGCCACGAGATCGTTCTGGCCCGCGACGGCGACGAGGCCCTGAGCGTGTACTTGGCGCAGCCGGTGCACGTCGTGGTGACGGACATGGTGATGCCGGGGCGCGACGGACTCAGCCTGATTTCCGCTCTGCGGGAAGTCGATCCGCGCGCTTCCATCGTGGCGGTGTCCGGCAAGAGCCGGAGCCAGCTCGAGGCGTCCAAGGTGTACGGCGCTTCGAGCATTCTCGAGAAGCCGATCGACCCGAAGGCGTTCTCCGCCGCGGTGGCGGAGGCGGTCGCGGCGCGCGGGCGGTGAATTGGGGCATGCGGTGGCGGGCGCGGCCGCGAGGTGGCGGGCCGTGGGCGCGAGGTGGCGGGCCGCGGCCGTGAGGTGGCAGGCCGTGGGCGTGGCGGCCGTTCTGGCGCTCGCATCCTGTACGTCAGAACGCTCGGAGGTGTCGACGCCGATCGAGGGTAACCCGGAAGCGATTCGCCCGTTCGAGATCGCGATTCCCGATGCGGTGCTGGCGGACCTGGACGAGCGCCTCGCGCGCACGCGTCTGCCGGATGCAGGGCCGGGTGAGCCGTGGGAGTACGGCACGGACCGCGCGTACCTCGGAGATCTGATCGCGTATTGGCGTGACGGCTTCGACTGGCGTGCCCAGGAACGCCGCCTGAACCAGCTCGATCACTTCACGACCGCGATCGATGGGCTCGAGGTGCACTTCATCCACGAGCGTTCGTCGAACCCCGACGCGACCGCGCTCCTGCTCACGCACGGGTGGCCGGGATCGTTCGTCGAGTTCGTGGACCTGGTGGGGCCGCTCACCGATCCAGCGGCGTACGGTGGCGACCCCGCGGATGCCTTCCATGTGGTCATCCCCTCGCTCCCCGGCTTCGGGTTCTCTGGGAAGCCAACAGAGCCCGGCTACAACCCGGAGACGATGGCCGACGTGCTCGCCGCGTTGATGGCGCGTCTGGGGTACGAACGCTACGGCGCGCAGGGCGGGGACTGGGGCGCGATCATCAGTCGCTCGTTGGCGGGTAATTACCCCGAGCACGTCGTCGGCCTGCACAGCAACTTCATGATCGGGGGCCCACCCGCGGGAGTCACAGACCCCAACGAGGGCGTTCCCGAGGCGGAGCTGGCGCTGCGTGCGGAGCGGACGGAAGCCTTCGCGGAGGGAAGCGCGTACCAGGACATCCAGGGGACGAAGCCGCAGACTCTCGGGTACGGGCTGAACGATTCCCCGGCAGGCCTCGCGGCGTGGATCGTGGAGAAATTCCATGGCTGGACCGACAACGACGGCAACCCGGAGAGCGCGATCGGGCGCGACGAGATCCTGACCAACGTGACCCTCTACTGGGTCACGGAGTCCATCGCGTCGTCGACTCGCATCTACTACGAGTCCCGGCATACGCCGGCTAGCCGCCCGGTCCGGTACGTCGAGGTGCCGACGGGGGTGGCGGTTTTCCCGAAGGAGATCTATTTCGTCCCGCGCCGGTGGGCTGAGTCCCGCTACAACATCGTGCGCTGGACGATGATGCCGCGGGGCGGCCACTTCGCCGCGCTCGAGGAGCCGGAGCTGTTGGTCGAGGATGTGCGCGCGTTCTTCCGTGAGCTGAGATAGGAAACCGAAGTAGCGAACTCAGATGGGAGGCACGATGTCGAAGCTGAAAACCGCAGTCGCTCTGCTCGCGTTGGCGATGCCGGGCCTCGCCGCGGCCCAGACCCCCGTCACCGTCGAGCGGGACGTCGTCTACGGCCGGCACCAGGGCTCGGGGCTGCTGGCGGACATCGCGTATCCTGTGGGCGGAGAAGACCTGCCCGTCATCATGTACGTGCACGGAGGCCGTTGGCGCGCCGGCGAGCGCCAGAACGACCAGGGTCTCCAGGTGGCCGACTGGGCGGGGCGCGGCTTCTTCGCCATGACGATCTCGTACCGACTCGTGGAGGCGACACCTGCGCCGTTCGCCTATCAGGACATGCAGACCGCGATCCGCTGGGTGCACGCGCACGCGGACGAGTACGGCATCGACACGAACAGGATCTACCTCATTGGCAATTCCGCCGGCGGACACATGGTCACGCTCGCGGCGACGCTCGGCGAAGGGCCGTACCCGCGCACCGGGGGGTGGGAGAACGAGCGCTCCGACATCCGCGCGGTCATCAGCGCGGCCGGCGCGTACGACCTCAACACGCTCTCGTGGGGGAACTTGTGGACGCCCGTGCAGGGCGACCCCATCGAGGCACGGCGCCTCGCCTCCCCGATCCACCACATCGGCCCGGGCACCAAGCCCATCTTGATCGTGCACTCGGACGACGACCGCTCCGTGCCGATACAGCAGGCCGTCGACATGGCGGCGGCGCTCCAGCGCGCCGGCGTGCGGCACCGTTTCGTCCATGAGCGGGACTGGGGCCATATGTCCGTCACGCCCCAGGTGATCGAGCACACGCTCGCCTTCATCGCCGAGGTGGAGGGGCGCGCGACGACGTCGCGATAGAGGGGTGACTGGGCGGTAGCCCAGGGCAACGCCGCCGCTGACGCCAAAAACGACAGCCGGCCCGGCCGTGATTGGCGGCCCGGCGGGGCCCTCCTACGCGCGCGAGCGCTCCAGCGCCTGGCGCAGGTCGGCGATCACGTCGTCGGGGTGCTCGAGCCCGACCGAGACGCGTACCAGCCCCGGCGGAATGCCGACGGCGAGCCGCTCGGGCTCGGTCAGCTTCGCGTGCGTCGTCGACGAGGGGTGACTCACGATCGTGCGCGTGTCGCCGAGGTTCGCCGTGAGCGAACACAACTCGCACGCGTCGAGGAAGCGCTTGCCTTGCGCGAGCCCACCCTCGAGCCGGAACGACAGCACCGCGCCGCCTCCGGTCATCTGACGCTTCGCCACCGCGTACTGAGGGTGCGACCTCAGGAACGGGTACTTCACGTCCGCGACACCCTTCTGCTTCTCCAGCCACTCCGCGACGGCGAGCGCGTTCTCCGCGTGCTTCTCCATGCGGATCTCGAGCGTCTCGATCGACTTCGACAGGATCCACGCGTTGAACGGCGACAGCGCCGGGCCGGTGGTGCGTGCGAAGTCGAAGACCGGCTTCACCAGGTCCGCACGGCCGACCACGACGCCACCCATCACGCGCCCCTGGCCGTCGATGAACTTGGTCGCGGAGTGGATGACGAGGTGCGCGCCGAAGTCGATCGGCTTCTGATGGATCGGCGTGGCGAATGCGTTGTCCACCGCGAGGAGCACGTTCTTCTTCTTGGCGAGCGCGCCGAGCCGCTCGAGGTCCACGAGGTCGACCGCGGGGTTGGTCGGCGTCTCCGCGAAAATCAGCTTCGTGTTCTTCCGGATCTGCGCGTCCCACGAGTCTGGATCTGCCGCGTCGAAATACGAGTGCTCGATGCCGAAGCGCGGCAAGATCTTCGAGAGCATCGTATGCGTAGCGCCGAAGATGGAGCGGCAGCAGAGCAGGTGATCGCCCGCCGAGAGCAGCGCGCCGAACGTGCAGAACACCGCGGCCATTCCGGTGGCGGTGGCGTGCCCTGCCTCGGCGCCCTCCAGGAGGCGGATCTTCTCCGCGAGCTCGGCCACGTTGGGGTTCGTGAACCGGCTGTAGATGTTCCGGTCGATCTCGTCCGCGAACGCCGCCCGCATCTCCTCGCTGTCGTCGAACACGAAGCTCGAGGTCGCGTAGATCGGCACCGAGTGCTCCCGGTGCGGCGTGACCGGCACCTGCGTCCGGACCGCCGAGGTCTGCGGCTTCGTGGCCTTCGGGTCCTTCTTCATCGCGCGGGTGGGCCTATCAGCGCGCCCGCTTCTTCGCGGCGCGCTTCGCCACCGGACGCCGCTTGGCCGCAGGCCTCGAGGCCTTCCGCTTCGCGGACTTCTTCTTCGCGGCCGCGGCCTTGCCGGCGCCGGGCCGGAGCGCGCGCACTGCCTTGCCCGCTCGCCAGATCTCCTCGCTGCCGAGCGCCGCGAGCTCCTTCTCCAGTCGCACCCGATAGTCCGGCGCGCTGCACGTCCGGATCACGATACGCGCTTCGTTTCCGGTGGCGACGCTCTGGTAGAGCTCCTCGTAAACAGGTGCCACGGCGTCACGGAACTTGTGGCGCCAGTCGAGCGCGCCGCGCTGCGCGGTGGTGGAGCAGTTCGCGTACATCCAGTCCATGCCGTTCTCGGCCACCAGCGGCATCAGGCTCTGCGTCAGCTCCTCGACGGTCTCGTTGAAGGCCTCGGAGGGGGAGTGGCCGTGAGCGCGCAGGCACTTGAACTGCGCCTCGAACACGCCCGCGATCGCGCCCATGAGCACGCCGCGCTCGCCCGTGAGGTCGGAAAGCACTTCCTTCTTGAAGTCGGTCTCGAACAGGTACCCGGAGCCCACGCCGATGCCGAGCGAGATCACGCGCTGCTTGGCGCGCCCCGTCGCGTCCTGGTAGATCGCGTAGCTGGAGTTGAGGCCCTTGCCGTCGAGGAAGAGACGGCGCAGTGACGTGCCCGAGCCCTTGGGCGCCACGAGCACGACGTCCACGTCCTTGGGCGGCACCACGCCGGTGTCGTCCTTGAACGTGATTGCGAACCCGTGCGAGAAGTAGAGGCACTTGCCTTTGGTGAGGTGCGGCTTGATGGTCGGCCAGAGCGCGATCTGGCCCGCGTCGGAGAGCAGGTACTGGATGATCGTCCCGCGCCTCGCGGCCTCCCCGATCTCGAAGAGCGTCTTGCCGGGCTTCCAGCCGTCCTCGACGGCCTTGTCCCACGTCTTGGTGCCTTTGCGCTGGCCGACGATGACGTTGAAGCCGTTGTCGCGCAGGTTGAGCGCCTGGCCCGGGCCCTGCACGCCGTACCCGATGATGGCGATCGTCTCGCCCTTCAGGGTCGCGAGGGCCTTCTTCAGCGGCCACTCCTCGCGTGTGACCACGTCTTCCGTCACGTCACCGAACTGGATCTTCGCCATTGTCGTCCTCAGGTGTGAATCGGGGCTACGCGTGCACCGCGTGCACGGGCGTGCCTCTCGCCATTGCCATCGCACCGCTGCGAACCACGCTTTCGATCTCGGCCAGGTCGGCGACCGCGTCCATGAAGCGGTCGATCTCCGGCCCGTTCCCCACCAACTCCAGCGTTCCATGCCCCTCGTCGTAGGAGAGCACATGGCCGCCGAACTGCTTCAGCAGCCCGGCCAGCTTGGCGCGTGAGCTCTCCGGGGTGCGGACCTTGAAGAGCGCGAGCTCGCGCTCGATGTGGTCCGTGCCCGTCATGTCCAAGATGCTCACCACGTCCACGAGCTTCCCGACCTGCTTGGCGATCTGCGCGATCACCTCGTCGGAGCCCGTCGTGACGACGGTGAGTCGCGACACGGCCTCGTTGTCCGTGGGGGCTACGTTGAGGCTCTCGATGTTGTAGCCGCGCGACGAGAAGAGGCCGGCGACGCGCGCGAGCGCGCCGGCCTGGTTCTCCAGCAGAATCGAGATGATATGCCGCATTTCGGGCTTCCCGGGCGGTCTCGCCCATGCTTCCTAGGGCGCGCCAAGTTCGCCCCAGATGCGCGACTATTGCAATGGGCCGGATCCTCTTCGACCTTGGGGCCTGACGCCCCGAAGAGCAGCGCCCGCGCGGCGCCCAGCGTAGAGCCATGGCCACCCAGGTCCAACAGCAGCCGATCCAGTCCAGCAGCCGCCGCGGCAAGTCCATGAGCGGAGCTGACATGATCGTAGAGGTGCTGGGGTCCGAGGGCGTCGACACGATCTTCGGCTACAGCGGCGGAGCCATTCTGCCCACCTACGACTCCGTGTTCCGGTACAACGCGGAGCATGCCCGCGGGGGCAAGGAGCCCATGCCCCTGATCGTTCCGGCGAACGAGCAGGGCGCCGGGTTCATGGCCGCCGGGTACGCGCGGGCGAGCGGCAAGCCAGGCGTGGTCCTGGTCACCTCCGGGCCGGGTGCCACGAACTGCGTGACCCCCATCCGGGACTCCATGGCCGACTCGATTCCCATGGTGGTGCTGTGTGGACAGGTGCCGCGTACAGCCATCGGGTCGGACGCGTTCCAGGAGGCTCCCGTCACTGCCGTCATGGGCTCGGTCGCCAAGCACGTCTTCCTGGTGACCGATCCGGAGAAGCTCGAGGCGACCATTCGCACCGCGTTCGAGATCGCGCGCACGGGACGTCCCGGGCCGGTCGTGGTCGACATCCCGAAGGACGTGCAGAACTGGGAAGGACCGTATCGGGGCGAGGGGCGGCTTCCTATCCCGGGATATCGGCAGCGCCTGGAGCTCGTCGACTCGAACTCCATCGGCGAGGAAGCATGTCGCGAGTTCTTCGAGATGCTGGCGGAGAGCAGGCGGCCGCTCATCTACGCCGGCGGCGGAGTGATTCGGGGCAACGCGAGCGAGCCTCTGCGCGCTCTCTCCGAGACGTTCGGCATCCCGGTGGTGACGACGCTCATGGGAATCGGCGCGGTGGATACCACGCGCCCGCTCTCCATGCACATGCTCGGCATGCACGGCACAGCCTACGCGAACTACGCCGTGGACGACTGCGACCTGCTCATCACCGTGGGTGCGCGCTTCGACGACCGCGTCGCTGCAGTGCCATCCAAGTTTGCGGCCAAGGCGCGGCGCGTGCTGCACTTCGACATCGATCCGTCGGAGATCGGCAAGGTGAAGCGCGCCGATTGGCACTACGTCGGCAGGATGCGTGAGGCGCTCGAGGCAGTCGTCGCGTACGGCAATCGAATGGGGTTCCGCAACGACTTCGGCACCTGGCACGCCGAGATCGCGACGCTGAAGAACAAGTACCCGCTCAACTACGATCGGACGAGCGCGCGCATTCAGCCGCATTATGTAATCGAGACCATGAACCGCATCACGCGGGGCGAGGCGATCGTCGCGACCGGCGTGGGGCAGCACCAGATGTGGGCCGCACAGTACTGCGACTTCCGGGAGCCCAACCTGTGGCTCACGTCGGGGAGCATGGGCACGATGGGCTTTGGCCTCCCGGCCGCCATCGGCGCCCAGTTCGCGCGGCCCGATCGGCTCGTCATCGACATCGATGGCGACGCGAGCATCCGCATGAACCTGGGCGAGCTCGAGACCGTCACCACCTACGACCTCCCCATCAAGGTCATGGTGCTGAACAACTTCGGCGACGGCATGGTCATGCAGTGGCAGCGACTCTTCTTCAAGGGCCGCCTGTCCGCGAGCGACAAGTCGCTCCGCAAGAAGGACTTCGTGAAAGCTGCGGAGTCCGACGGGTTCTCCTACGTCAAGCGGCTCGACCGGAAGGAGGACGTGCCGCGCGTGGTCGAGGAGTTCCTGTCGGCCGACGGGCCAGCGTTCCTGGACGTGATCATCGACCCCGAGGCGGGCGTCTACCCGATGGTGGGGCCGGGGCTGTCGTACCGTGAGATGATCACGGGGGACTTCATCCCGAACCGGTACGACACGAAGGAGTCGGTGGAGCCGGACGCGTCCGACCTGTTCTGACGGGTTAGCGACACCACCAGGTTGCCGACATCGCCGGTCTGCTGGGTGGTTGTGGGTCGGCTCGTTTGCGGCGACGTCGGCAACCCCCGCCGGCGGATACACGACGCCCGTAGGCGAGCGGGCTTTCGGTGTCCATGAAGCGGGTGTCGTGTATCCGCATCGTGTGCGACATGCTGCGCACGTCGCACACGGGGACGCCGCGGTCGTCGGGTTTGGCCGACCGTCGCCTTGCCTCCCCCGCCGCCCGCCGTCCAAGTTGCCCGCACGGCGACCAGACCGCCGAACCAGGAGCCAAACATGCCCTTCGAGTACTCGGACGCGAGTCGCGCCCTGCAGGACCGTTTCTATACGCGCCGCCTCGCCGACCGCCTTTCCGAAGTGAGGGTGCACGATCAGTTCACGGACGCGGACCGAGCGTTCATCGAGGCTCGCGACTCGTTCTTCCTCGCCACGGTCGACGAGCGGGGCCAGCCGACCTGCTCGTACAAGGGCGGCGACCCGGGCTTCGTGACCGTTCTCGACAGAACGACGCTGGCTTTCCCCAACTACGACGGCAACGGCATGTACCGGTCGATGGGGAACGTCAGCGGCAGCGGTCGCGTCGGCCTCCTGTTCCTCGACCTCGAGCGCCAGAGTCGCGTGCGCGTGGAGGGCGTCGCCGAGCTCGCCTTCGATCACGCGCTCATGCAGCGGCACCCGGAGTGCCAGTTCATCGTGCTGGTGCGCGCCGAGGCGATCTTCCCGAACTGCCCGCGCTACATCCATCGGTACCAGTTGATGGAGCGTTCGAGGTTCGTGCCCCGGAGCGGCGCCGCGACGCCCACCCCCGACTGGAAGCGATCGGAGTGGGCTCGCGACGTCCTGCCGGCCGGCGATCCGGCTGCCGGCGGCACTGCCGACTCGCCGTGAGAATCGAGCTCGACGACGTCAGCCGCCCTCAGGTGCTCGCGCTCCTGGAGGAACACCTGCGGAACATGCACGAGCTGACGCCTCCGGAACACGTGTTTGCTTTCGACGCGAGTAAATTGCGGGCGCCATGTGTGACGCTCTGGACCGCGTGGGAAGACGGAGATCTCCTCGGTTGCGCGGCGCTCAAGGAGCTCTCGCCCACCGAGGGAGAGGTGAAGTCGATGCGAACGCCTGTGAGCAGTCGCCGGCGTGGCGCGGGGCGCGCGCTTCTGAATCACATCCTCCACGAATCTCGCGCGCGTGGCTACCGTGAGCTGTTCCTCGAGACGGGTCGTCACCCGGCCTTCGGGGCGGCGCAGACGCTCTACCGCAGCGTCGGATTCCGACCATGCGGTCCGTTCGGCGCGTACAAAGAGAACGGCAACAGTGTCTTCATGTCTCTCGAACTGAGGGAAGGGCCTGTGCCTTGAAGGGGGAGGTCCGAGAGGCTGGAGCGCGTGCCTTGCCGCCCGCAGCGCGCTGCGGCCATGTTGCTCGCTGGCTCGCACCGAGGAGGCTGACGAGGACGCGATGACAATGCCCACCCGACGCGCCTGCGCGTCACTCGTCGTGCTCCTGGGGACGGCCTCGTTCACGGCCTTCGACGCCGTCGCACAACCGGCCCCCAAACGCCGCCTCTTCCTGACGCACGCCGGGCTCTACAAGCACACGAGCCTCGACGACGCGGAGGCGGCGGTCACGGCGTGGGGGCGCGAGGCGGGCTTCGAGGTGACGACGCTGCAGGGGTACCTCCAGACGGCGCCGAACCTGGATCTGTCGATGATCAGCGCCGAGTACCTGTCCCGCTTCGACGGCGTGATGATGATGACGAACGGCAACTTGCCGATGACCTCGGAGCAGCGGCGTGCGCTGGTGGACTTCGTGAGGCAGGGCGGGGGGTTCGTGGGCGTGCACAACGCCGCGCTCACCTTCTACGACTACCCGGACTTCGGAGAGATGCTCGGCGGGTACTTCCGGCGGGCGATCGCCCAGAACCGCGTGTTCGTGCTGCGCGTCGAGGACCGGTGACACCCCGCCACGCGGATGTTGGGTACGAGTTGGCCGATCGTGGACGAGTTCTACGAGTACGGCACGGCTCCGTGGAGCGCGGACCGACCCGAGGAGAACATCGACGTGCTCTTCGACAACCGCATCCCGATGGGCTTCTCACGCTAGCGGGTGCACGTGCTCCTCAGCATCGACACGGGCGCGACCGACCTCGAGGGTCTCGGTCTGCGGGCCGGCGGCGATTACCCGCAGTCGTGGGTGCGCGAGTTCGGGGAAGGGCGCTCGTTCTACACCTCGATCGGCCACCGCGACGACATCTGGTCGAACGACCCGGTCTTCCGGGCGCACGTGGTCGGCGGGATTCGCTGGGCGCTGGGGCTGGAGTAGGGTCCCGGTGCTGCGGTATTCGCGGCGCGGCTCCGGACCCGATGCGGTGTGGCGGCGCCGAAGGAGGGCCAGTGCCGCCTTCGCCGCGGCAGGTGCGCCGCGCCGCTGCACCGACCCGAAGTGCCGCGCCGCCGCGGTGCCGAAGTGCCGGCACCGCTTTATAAGTACCGCTGCGGCGGAGGCTCCCTGAGGTTGTAACGCGACGCCATCGCGAAGCCGTACGCCCCGGTGTTGGCGATGAGGAGCACGTCGCCTTCGGCGGTGGGCGGGAGCAGCCTGTCGAACCCGAGCGTGTCGCCGGTTTCGCAGATCGGGCCCACGATGTTGGCGCGCTCGGTCGGCTCGTCGCCGAGGCGCGTGAGGTTCACGATCTCGTGGTAGGAGCCATAGAGCGCCGGGCGGATGAGCGCGTTCATGCCGGTAGCGACCCCGACGTAGCGCACGGCGCCTTTTCCCTTGATCTGGGTGACGCGCGCGAGGATCACGCCGGATTCGGCCACCACGAACCTGCCCGGCTCGAGCCAGATGGACTTGCCGGGGTTGGCCGCTTTGAGCTGTGTGAGCCCCGCCGCAACGGCACCCAGATCGAGCGGGTCCTGGCCGGGCTTCTCCGGCACACCGAGCCCGCCGCCCACGTCGAGCACGCCCACCTCGGGGAAGAGTCGGGACGCTTCCGCGAGCGTTTGGCCGAGGTGCGCCCAGTGCTCGGGCGAGAGGATCCCGCTCCCGGAGTGGGCATGCAGCCCGACGACGCGCACTCCTTCGAGCGCCGCGATCTTGGCCGCATCCTCGAGCTCGAAGAGCGGCACGCCGAACTTCGCTTGCTGCCCGGCGGTGCGGACCTTGTCGTGATGGCCCCTGCCGACGCCGGGGTCGATGCGCAGGAAGACCTCGGCGCCGCGGAAGAGCTGCGGCCAGCTGCGGAGCGGATAGATCGAGTCGAGCGTGGTGTGCACGCCCAGCTCGAGCGCGGCTCGGTACTCGGAACGCGGCGCGAAGTTGGGCGTGAAGAGGATCTCGGTCGGGGCGATGCCGGGGAAGATCTCCATCACGCGCTGGATCTCGCCTGGCGAGACGCACTCGAAGGCGGCCCCAGCAGCGCGCACGCGCTGGAGAATCTCTGGGTTCGGGTTCGCCTTCATGGAGTAGAGCACGCGGTCCACGGACGCGAAGCTGCGCAACGCCGCGAGGCGCTCGTCGATGGTGGCGAGGTCGTAGACGTACGCGGCATCGTCGCTGCCGAGCGCGGCGAGCAGCGCGTCGCGCTTCCGCTCCCACCACGGCACCGCCCGTGGGGGCCGTTCGGCCTTGTCGGGCTGCAGCTCCTCCCAGCTGGGCCCGAAGACGTCCGGCGCGCCCGCCTGCGCGACGAGCTGCGCGTGCAGCAGGCGGACGAGCCGGTCCGCCTGATCCTCGTCGACGACCACGGTGAGGTTCAGATCGCTCGCCGCCTGAGACAGCAGGTGGATGCGCTGCTGCTCGAAGACCTGCAGAGCGGGTCCAAGCTTGTGCAGCAGCCCGCGGATGCGACGTCCCACGAGACTGACCGCGGCGCAGTTGTGGATGAGCGTGACGCGGCAGATGCGCCCCAGCTCCTCCTCCACGCGGTCGAGCGTCCGCGCCTCGAGCAGGTTGGCCTCGGTGTCGAGCGAGACCGTCACGTTGGTCTCGGAGGTCGACACCAGGTCGACGGAGAGACCGCAGCGCCCGATGACCGCGAACGCCTTGGCGAGGAAGCCCACCTCCTGCCACATGCCCACGGTCTCCATGGAGACGAGCACGATGCTCTTCTTGCAGGAGATGGCCTTGAGCTGGGCAGGCCCTTCCGCCGCGCCCCTCCGGATGAGCGTGCCCTCGACGTGCAGCATGCCAGTGCTGTGCACGCGAATCGGGATGCCGCGGTCGCGAAGCGCCGGAATGCAGCGGGGGTGCAGGACCTTGCTGCCGGTGGTCGCGATCTCCTGCGCCTCGCGGTAGTCGAGTTGCCGGAGGAGCCTGGCCGACGGCACTACGCGCGGGTCGGCCGTGAACATGCCGGGTACGTCGGTCCAGATCTCCAGATGCTCCGCGGACAGCTTGCCCGCGAAGTATGCGGCAGCGGTATCCGACCCACCACGCCCCAGCACGACGGTCTCGCCCGCGGCGTTCCTGGCGGTGAACCCCTGCGTCACCGGCACGCCCTCGACCTGGGCCAGCCGTGCGGCAAGCGCCGGCTCCGCGGAGGGATCGCACTCGGCGGAGAGGTAGGACCCGGGCTCGGAGCCGTTGCCACGATCGACGCTGGTCAGCAGCTCGCGCGCATCGAGCCAAGTCGTCGCGACGCCCGCGCCGCCCAGGTACGCGGCCCCTAGGCGCGTGGCCATGCGCTCGCCGAAGGCGAGCAGGCGAGCACGGGTGCGGGGGGTGAGCTCGGTCACGAGGGCGACGCCTTCGACCAGCTCCCTCAGCTCCGCGACGTCGGTGTCCAGCGCCGCCGCGGCCGCCCCGTCGAGCCCGAGGTCAGCAGCTAAGGACCGGTGGAGGGCTTCGATGTCGGCGAGGGTCTTGGCGTGCTCTCGAGTGATCGCCTGAGACGCCAGGGTATCGAGGGCCTGCGTGATGCCGCTCAGCGCGGAGTGCACGACGAGCGGCCGATATCCCTGAGCCAGGCGAGCCCGTAGGACCCCCGCGATGGTCTTCCAGTTCGCTGCAGTGGAAACGGAGGTGCCGCCGAACTTCAGGACGATCCAGCGGGGATGTTCGTGGGCCATGGACCCAGGGACGGGATATGGAGGGGTCGGACGTGCTCGACGCGGCGCGGCTCACAAGAGCGCCCTGCGCCCGCCTCCCGTCAAGGCGCCGCTGCGATCGACTCCAGGCGGATGCGCTCACCGACCCAAACGCCGCGCACGGTCACCCGCGATCCCGCGAGCGCGAGCAGCTGACTCTCGAACTCACGCGCGTTGGTGAATTGCACCGGCACCTGCACGCGGTTGCCGGCCAACAGGGCCAAATCGTCCACCGAGGAGATGCGGCTTCGCATCCACCCGGCACGGTTCGGCTCGCCGTCCGGGGGCAGCTGGCCGCCGCGGTCCCCGAGGAAGCCGGTGCGCGTGGTCTCGAACTCGTCACTCTCGTCGCCCACGTACATCAGCGTGCGGTGCTGGCGAAAGCCGGCGACCGTCTGCGTGCCGAGCGGGCTCGCGACCGTGCCCGTCAGGTCCTCGCCGTCCACGCGCAGTGTGTACAGGTAGTCCCCGAAGGCCACGCGCATGGTTCCGCGCTCGAAGGTGAACTCGTCCACCGGGGTGAACGTGTTCCGAATCGAGGTGATCTCGGCCGCGTACCCGCGGTTCGCCTGTGCGACGCGGAGCAGTATGACACGCACGCCGCCGGTGGCGCGGTCGGTCATGTCGTTGGAGCGGATGTTCCAAACGCCGACCGGGCCTTCTTGTGCGGCGAGGCCACCCACGGCGGGGAGCACCGCGGCCCCCGCCGCGAACAGCGCAGCGAGGGCCGTGGAGCGAAACACATCGTAAATTCTCATGCGTCCTGCAGCCTCCCTCACTGCTGGTCCGACACTCTGCGCACCGTGTTGGGCACGACCGGCTCCGGCAACGCGACGCGGTAGTCGAACCAACCTTCCATCATCTCGTCGCGCGAGTCATCGCCCCAGATCACCTGCACGCTCGGGTCGGGGTTCCACGGATTGTTCGTCGAGTTGTCGAAGTGCGCGACCACTTGGAGACGCGTGCCCGCGGGCACGGGAAGGGGCCGCGCGAGCTCGTACGAGATCTGCCAGTTCATGTCGTACTGTGGCACCGACAGGATCGTCTCACGACGCCCGTCGGGGAACACCAGATCGTAGCGCATGTCCTTGCCCCGATAGTGCATGTGGGGCTTCATGAGCGTGATCTCGGAGTCCTGGCGGAAGACGAACTCACCACGGCTCTCGTAGTTCGGATCGTTCGGCGGGATCACCAGCCCCGGGTCGGCCACCACGCTCGAGTACACGGCGTGCGTGATCGGCTTCCGCACGAGCCACACCGCCACACGCGAGACGTCCTGCTCCTCGGCGTTGCTCGCATGGTAGTGCAGGCTGAAGTTCATCGTCGAGCCCGCGGGGATGAACTTGGCCGCACCGTCCGGGAAGAGGTCCCACTGTTTGCCCGGCGTGGCGCTCGCGAGGCGTCCCGTGGGCTCCGGCGTGCCGTCGGGGAGGCGGACCGACACCACGTTGTGGTGCACGACGCGCGAGTTGCCGCGCACTTCCGCAGCCTGCACCCAGATGTCCTCGGTGTGCGTGGTCGGCACGCTGATGTTGATGTTGATGTCACCCGAGCCGACGGGCACGGCGAACGGCTCGCTCATCTCGAAGACGTAGTCGGGCTCGCCGAGGACGCCGCCCAGCAACCATCCCTCCGGGTAGTCCGGGGGTGTCCATTCACCGGGGCCGTGCGGGGCGCCGGCCTCGACCCACTCGGCGATCATGTCGATCTGCCGCTGCGTCATGCGGCGGTTGTTGCCGAACTCGCCGTACTGCGGGTCGGCGTGCCAGGGCGGCATGATGCGCTCGTCGGTCATGCGCCGGATCGAGCGCGCCCACGGCCGCACTTCCTCGTAGGTGAGCAGCGACATCGGCGCGACCTCGCCCGCGCGGTGGCAGTTCATGCATTTGTCCTGCATGAGCGGCGCGATGTTCTCAGTCCAGGTGGGCGTCTGAGCGTGCAGGCCGGCCGCGGCCACGCTCGCCGCGAGCGCCGCGCTGGCGAGCGCAATGGTGTGGGTCCTGGTCACGAGTCACCTCCTCTTCGTTGGATGCCTAGGCCTTGCGTCACTGCTGGATCTCGTTGCGATCCGCGCCCGCTGCACGGCGGCGCCGTGCCTCGGCATCCTGCGCGCGCCGCAGCAGGTCCTCGGGGATCGGCTCACCTACCACGATGCCCTGGGGCTTCGCCGGCGCGAAGTAGATGCGCGCGTTCGCCATCTCCTCCGTCGTCGCTTCGCCGTAGGTCACGTCGATGGTGGGATCCGGGTTCCACGGGTTGTTCGCGGAATTGTCGAACCACCACGTCATGTGGAGGGTGGAGCCCCCAGGGATGAACCGCGGCTCGTTGTACTCGTACAGGAACTGCCAATCGAAGTGATAGTTCGGGACCCAGAGCAGCGTCTCCATGCGGCCGTCCGGGTACTCGAGCTCGTACTTCACCGACTTGCCGCGGTAGTGCATGTGCGGCCCCATCGAGAGCAGGTACGTGTCCTCCGGGACGGGGCGTTCCTTGGTCACGACGTAGTTCGCGTCTCCGGCTGGGATCTTGAACTCGCGCTGCATGTTGATGTCGGTGTCGACGACGTAGTCGATCACGTCGCCGGGCTCGTAGAAGTCGAAACCGGCCCGCGTTTGGTCGACGATCGCGGTTCCCGGACCGGTGTCCTTGTGGTAGTGCATGTTGACCGTGATGTACGGATCCTCGGGGAGCAGGATGCCCCACCCCTCGGGGAAGCTGAACGGTCCGCGGCCGGGCACGCCGACGCCCATGTGGCTCGAGACAATGTGGTGCACCCAGGGGCCTCCCGCCTGGAGCTCCGCTCGCGAGACCCAGCGAGCCTCCTCGTGCTGTCCCTCGGGGATCGGCATCGCGAACGTCGGCTGCCAATCCTCGACGTCGTCGCCGACTTCGACGGGTTCCTCGAGCCCCACGACCAAGTCGGGCTCGCCGATCCACCAACCCGACTCGGGCACGCCGCCGCCCGCCGCAGCGAGCGCAGCGAGCTCAGCCTCCGAGGGCGCATCCGAAGGATTCCCCGCGGGGGCGCCGGCGTCGACCCAGGCGATCAGCGTCGCCCGGTCGGCCGCGTCGAGGTAGCGCTCACCCTTGAACTCGCCCTGGTGCTGTTCGTGCGCACCCCAGGGAGGCATGTAGCCTGTCTCCACGGCGTGCTTGATGCGGGTCGCCCACCGCCGGGCGTCCTCGAATCGCATGAGCGACATGGGGGCGAGCAGGCCGCCGACGTTGGGGCCGGCGGGCTGGTGGCACGAGACGCAGTTCTGGTAGAAGACCGGCAGGGCGTCCCGGTAGAACGTGGACGCTTCGCCGGACTGCGCGGTGGCCGGGCAGGGCAGGGCGAGCAGGCCCAGGGGGAGGAGGGCAATCGCTGCTCGGCGTGCGACGGTCATCGGTTCCTCCAGAATGACGGGTCGCCTCCCACGGTAGCCTGGAGAGCCGCCCCCCGCCAGATTGGGGCGATCCGGCCCGGACCCTCCTGGCCGGCCCATCTCGAGGAGGTATCTGGAAATGAGGCTCCTGCCTGTTGCCGCGTTGGCCGTTCTCTTGGCCGCGGCCCCCGCGAGTGCCCAGCAGGCGCGCTGGAACTCCGCCGACGTGACCTTCGCCCACGTCCACCTGAACGTGGCCGACATCGAGGTGCACAAGCGCCTCTGGGTCGAGCACTTCGATGGCGTGTTGGTCGAGAGGGGGCCGCTCACCGTCGTCAAGGTCCCGAACATGATCATCGCGCTCACGCAGCGCGCGCCGACGGGCCCGTCCCAGGGCTCGGCCATGGACCACTTCGGCTTCAAGGTGCGGAGCGTCGCCGACTTCGTCGCGGAGTGGAGGGCGGCGGGCTACGAGGTGCAGTCCGAGTTCACGGGCTCCGAGGGGTTCCCGAACGCGTATTTGCTCGCACCAGACGGCGTTCGCTTCGAGCTTCAGGAAGAAGCCACACTGCCGGTGAAGGTGTCGGCGTACCACATCCACTTCTGGGTGCCCGAAGCGCAGATCCAGCCGCTCATGGCGTGGTACGCTGAGAACTTCGGGATGGTGATCCGCCCGCGCGGCACGATCCAGACCGCGGGAGACGTGCCGGGGATGAACTTGAGCTTCGCTGCGTGCCCCGCGAACGCGGAGTGCGGACCGACCCAGGGTCGCGCCATCGACCACATCGGCTTCGAAGCGAACGGCCTGGTGCAGTTCGCGGATCGGCTCAAGGCCCGGGGGATCACCTTCCAGACCGAGCCCAGGGTCATCGATGCGATCGCGCTGACGATCTCTTACCTGATCGATCCGGCCGGCGTGCGCATCGAGGTGACCGAGGGGTACCACCTCTACTGAGTCAGGCACGGATGGGCGGCCTGCCCGGGCGCGCGACGCTGCTGGCGATAGCGACGTGCATGCTCGCGTCGCGCGCCTCGGCGCAGGCCGCCGCTCCCTCGGTCGCAAGGTCGATCGAGGTCGAGCGCCTCGGGATCATCATCACGCCCGACATGGACGGGCGGATGGGAGGCAACATCGCGGGACCCTCGCTCATTCGCGTGCCCGATTGGGTCGAGCGTCCGCTCGGCCGCTACTACCTCTACTTCGCCGACCACGAGGGGACGTACATCCGGTTGGCGTACGCCGACGCGGTGACAGGTCCGTGGCGCACCTACGAGCCGGGAACGCTGCAGCTCGCCGAGTCGCACTTCCCGACCACCTGCCCGCCGTGCGCCTCGCCCGGGGAGCGACCCTACGCGCACATCGCCTCGCCGGACGTGCACGTGGACGAGGCCCGCCGCGAGATCGTGATGTACGTGCACGGCCAGGAGGACGGCCGCCAGGTTACGCGCGCCGCGACCTCGACCGACGGCGTCCACTTCACCGGCAGGCCGGAGATCCTGGGGCGGCCCTACTTCCGGGCGTTCCAGTTCGGCGGGTACACCTACGCGCTCGCGATGCCGGGGTGGCTCTACCGCTCCCGCGACGGCCTGGCCGACTTCGAGGAGGGCCCGTCGGTCTTCAACCCGCGGATGCGCCACTCCGCGCTGCTGCTGCGTGGCGACACGCTGCACGTGTTCTACACGCAGGTGGGCGAGGCGCCGGAGCGCATCCTGCACGCGACCATCGAGCTCCGAGGGGATTGGACCTCGTGGAGGGCTTCAGCGCCGGTCGAGGTGCTGCGGCCCCAGTTGAGCTGGGAGGGCGCCGACCTTCCGATCGAGCCCTCGGAGCGCGGATCGATCAACGTGCCGGTGAACCAGCTTCGCGACCCCGCGATCTTCGAGGAGTACGGCGTGGTCTGGCTGCTCTACTCCGTGGCCGGAGAGCGCGGGATCGCGCTCGCACGCGTCGCGCTGGGGCGGTAGGAGCCGCGGCTACGCACTCGCGGGGGCGGCACGAGCCGCGGCCCGCACCTCCTGGGGTCGGCAGAACCCACGCCCCCGCACTCCGCGAGCTGCGGCGGTAACGCTGCGGCCCCGTCCCTAAGATCCAGGATTGATGGGGACGGGGCCGTCGCCCAGCCGCCGCTCGCCGCTCAGCCGTTGCAGATCTCGCCCAGGTAGCCCCCGCCGCCGCAGTAGCTCGGATCCTGCACCTGGATCGAGAGGCCGTCGGGGTCACTGAAGTAGAGCTCGGGCGTGCCGCCCTCGGCGCCGCCGCGGTTCGGCATGCGCATCGACACCCAGTGGAGCAGGGGACCGGTGGCGCTGGCTTCCGGACGCGGCCGAATCCGGTGGGCCTCGAGCGCAGCCTGCACGCCGGCGACGCTGAAGCCCGGGAGCGCGAGGCTGACGTGGTTGACGCGCGCCGGTGCCGGAGCGCCGCGGCCGCCCGCCGCGATGAACATGAGGAAGTCGGGGCCGGGTCCGACGCCGAGTAGCGGCGAGGCCGCCTGGTACTCCTGAATGTCGAACCCGAACACGCGCCTGTAGAAGGCATTGGTGGCGTCCGGTTCGGGCACGTTGATGGTGAGGTGGCTGAGCCCGGTCAACGACAGGGGCGCGCCCCGCGGCGCGGGCTCCGCGGCCTCGCAGCCGTCGCCGCGCGGACCGCTGCCGCCGCAGTAGGACGGATCCTGCAGCTGCATCACGAGCCCGTTGGGGTCGGCCATGTAGACCTCGCGGGTGTCACCGCGCGTGGAGACCTTCACGTGCATGGGTCCGCCGGCGAGGCCGGGCCCGGCGTCGGCGCGCGTGACGCCGTGCGCGCCGAGCATGTCCACCACGCGGTTCGGGTCGAAGCCCTCGACGGCGAGTCCCCAGTGGTCGATGCGCGGGCCCGCCGCGTCCGCCGGCATGAGCCCGAGGAAGTACGGTCCGTTGCCCAGCCGCAGCAGCACCTTGGATCCGTGGCGCGCCTGGATGGGGAGTCCGAACAGCTCCTGATAGAACGCGACCGAGCGCGCCACGTCCGACACGGCGAGCGTGACCGAGCTGATGCCCCGCACGCGGATCGCGGCGGGCCCCGCCTGTTGCGCGAGCAGCCTACCGGCCACCGCGACCCCGGGCACCGCGAGCAGCATCTCCCTACGCGTAACTGCGCTTCGCGTGATCCTCATGAGCCCTGCCTCCTCGTGAACTTCTTCAGGTTGCGGTAGATGACCTCGGCCACGTAGACGTCGCCTCGGCTGTCCACCGTCACGCCCTCGCCGAGCCCTTCGGGAATGAAGCCGATCTCCTGCAGGTCGCTCGCGCGCAGGATCACGATCCCTTCGCGGAGCTGGTAGTCGGCCACGTAGATGATGTCTTCTTCGGTGATGTAGAGCCCGCTCGCCATGATCGCCGGGATGACGCCGAGGAAGCGCGCGGCCTGATCGTAGATCTGGATCCGTTGGTTCATGCGGTCGCCGATGAAGAGCCGGCCGCGCGAATCGAACGCGAGCGAGTGCGGTTCGTTGAACTCGCCGAGGAGCGAGCCCTCCGTGCCCCAGTCCATGATGAACTCGCCGGTCGGCGAGAATTTGACGATGCGGTCGTTCCCGTGCCCGTCCGCGACGAAGATGTCCCCGTTGGGTGCCACCGCCACGTCGGCGGGACCGTTGAACATGTTTTCCGTGCGGCCTGCCTGTCCGGGCGTCCCGAGGGTCATGAGCACCCGGCCGTCCGGCGAGTACTTGGTCACCGTGTGGCCCTTCCCCTCGCCGCCGCGAGCATCGGTGGTCCAGACGTTTCCGTCCTCGTCGAGGAGAAAGCCGTGCGGCCACACGAAGGTGCCCTGGCCCCAGCTGCGCAGCAGGCGGCCGAAGGGGTCGTATTGAAGCACCGCCGGCACGTTCGCGCGCGGACCGACACAGTCCTGGCCGAAGCAGCGGTGGAAGACCCAGAGGTTGTCGTCCGGGTCGACCTCCACGCCGATCGTTTGGCCCCAGCCGGTGACGCCCTGGGGGAGCTGCGCCCACCCGTCGATGAGGCGGAAGGGAGGGACCTGGGCCGAGGCACGCGATGGCGCACCGAGAAGCGCGGCCGCGGCCAGGACTGCCAGGTGACGTAGGTGCGACATCGAACCCCCTCGGCGTAGAATGGCGGGAATGGAAAGGCCGATCGCGGGGTAAAGGTGGCGCGGGGAGCCAGCCGCCCGCAAACCGTGCGGTCCGCGCCGCTCCAACCGGGTCGGGCCCCCGCGTGTCGTACTCTCTGACCACGTGCTCGAATCGCTGAGGAAGAGACACCCCTTCATGAACAAGCGCATGGAACTTCGCGCGTTCGGCGCGCTGCTCGCGCTCGCGAGCCCGCTCGCCGCCCAGACCACCAACGATCCGTTTCCCGAGCCCATCGGGGATGGATGGGCGCCGCTCGTCGTCGACTACACCGAGTTCGCGCGCATTCCCGGTGCAGGGGGTGCCGCACCGCGCATGACGAACATCACGGACGAGCCCGGCACGCGGCGCCTATTCGTGAACGACATGGTCGGGCAGGTCACGAGCATCAGCTACGACGGGCGCACGGTCACGCAGTACGTCGATACCAACGACGCGCGTTGGGGACAGCGGGTACAGAGCGGGGGACAGGAGCGCGGCCTGCAGAGCTTCGCGTTCCACCCGCAGTTCGCGCAGCAGGGCGCGCCCGGGTACGGGAAGTTCTACACCTGGGTCGACGTGGTCGACACCGCTCCGCCGGCGGACTTCACGCCGCTCGGGGGCGGGGACACGCATGACACCGTGCTGCTCGAGTGGACGGCGCGTAACCCCGCCGCAGCCACGTACGACGGCGGGCCGCCGCGCGAGCTCTTCCGCCTACAGCAGCCGTATCCGAATCACAACGCCGGCCAGCTCGCGTTCAATCCGACTGCGGCGCCCGGAAGCCCGGACTTCGGCAAGCTCTACGTCGGCTCTGCGGACGGCGGCAGCGGCGGCGACCCCCACAACATGTCCCAGAACCTCGGGTCGATCTTCGGAAAGATCCTCCGCATCGACCCGCTGGGTACGAACAGCCGCAATGGCAAGTACGGCATCCCCGCCGACAACCCGTTCCTGAGCCGTGGCGGCGCGCTTCCCGAGATCTACGCCTACGGAGCGCGTAACCCGCAGAAGTTTGCGTGGGATCCGAACAACGGGAACTTCTTCATGACGGACATCGGCCAGAACACCGTCGAGGAGCTCACGCTCGTGCCGCGCGGCGCCAACCTGGGGTGGAACGTGTGGGAGGGGAGCTACCGATACGTCGGCCGCGACGGCGTCGACGCGCGCAACGCGCGCGGCGATGCGTCCGTGACCTACCCGGTCGCCGAGTACGCGCAGCCCGATCCGCTCCTGCTAGGGCAGTCGGCCGCGGTGGGCCTCGCGGTGTACCGCGCCAACCGAGTGCAGGCCATCGCCAACATGGTGATCTGGGGGGACAACCCGAGCGGCGAGGTGTTCGCGGTTCCGGCGGACAACCTGCCGCAGGGCGGTCAGGCTCCGATTCGTCGCGTGCTCTTCAACGACGGCGGGCAGGCGCGCACGCTGCTGCAGCTCATCCAGAAAGCGACGCCGGGCGCCACGCAGCCCGACCTGCGCCTGGGCGCTGGGCCGGAAGGCGCCATCTTCATGCTCAACAAGGCAGACGGGATCGTGCGGCGGATCGGGCGGTAGGGCGAGGGGCTGACGATGACGCGCGGCGTCCGGGGACCCGCCACGGTGGTCGCGCCACTCGAGGCGCTGCTGTTCGCGTCGCGCCTCGTCGCCATGCGCGCCGCGATCCCCCTCGCGGTGATGCTCGTCAGCGCCTCGAGCGCGGGCGTCGTCGTCGCCCAGCAACCCACCAACCTCCGCACTGTCGAGTTCCAGAGTCCGGCGGTGGACCGGACCATGAAGTACAACATCCTGCTGCCGCCGGACTACGAAGCGAGCGACGAGCGCTACCCGGTACTCTATCTGCTGCACGGCGTCGGCCAGAACTTCACCACGTGGAGCCGGCTCGGCGCGCCGTTCTACGCCGAGCAGATCGGCGACCTCATCGTCGTCATGCCCGACGGCGGCAACTCGTGGTACGTGAACTGGGCGGAGAGCGCGGGCGGGCAGAAGAACGCCTGGGAGGACCACATCGTGCAGGACGTGGTCGGCCATGTGGATGCCAACTACCGCACGATTGCCCGTCGTGAAGGTCGCGCGATCGCCGGCCTCTCCATGGGCGGCTTCGGTGCGCTCGCGCTCGGGCTGAAGAACTCGCAGATGTTCATCTCGCTGGGGAGCACGAGCGGCGCGCTCGAGCACGCGAGGACAGCCGCGGCGCGTCTGCGCGCCGGCATGCCCCCCGCGGCTGCGGATCCGTCGCAGCGGTCGGGTCAGGTCAACCCGCAGATCGGCATCCCCGGGTTCAGCAGCCAGGCGGAGCGCACGCCTCTCGGCATCGAGTTCCTCACCGAGGAGCAGGCCAGCGCGTACGACCCGTTCCAGCTGGTCAACACGATCCCGCGGCACCGCTTTCCGCACATCTATCTGGACTCGGGCACCGAGGACGGGCTCATCGAGCCCGCGCGCGAGCTGGCGATGGTCCTCATGCAGAAGGACTTCCCGTTCGACCTCATGCAGATGTCCGGCGACCACAACACCGCGTATTGGGCGCAGTCGATCGGGCACCTGCTGACGATTCAGTATGAGGTGATGCGGAGGGCGCTGGGGGAGAGGCCGAGGTAGGAGACCCCTTCGTCCGCGAGTCTGCGGGGCGTGGACATGGGTACCGCGCGACCGCCGGATCTTCGCCCAGGTTCGTGGGACGCGCCTCTCCCGTCGGGTTGGAAGGGGCGCCTGATTTTCCGCGGTAAGTGAGCGCCAAGGGGGCGCGCCGACCAACCTGTCGTGCTTCTAGGGCCCCTGACATGGCTGGATGGGCGGGCGGAGGCGGTCGAAACGTCGTGCGGCGTCCCGATCGAGAGCCGGGTCTCTCCCCGCGGACGGTGGCGTCTACAGCGCGAAGTGCCTGATCCCCTCGTACTCGATGGCGGTCTGGAGCAGCCCGAACACGTCGCGCAGGCGCATGTCGTTCTGGTCGGCGAACGCGGTCATCACGCGCGGCACGTCCGACTCGCTCGTGTCGCCCATGACGATCACCACGGGGGCTCCGTAGCGATTGCTGATCTCCTTGGCCGCCGCTTCGAGCTCACGCTCGATGGCGTGCGTCATGTGCTGATGCATGGCTCGATCTCTTGGGCTCGGGGCTCTACGGCAGCTTGAATGTCCACACGCGCGGCGGGAGCGCACCGGCCCCCGCACCCCCCATCACGGTCACGTACTGCACGCCGTCGAGCTCGTAGGTGACGGGCGTCGCGAGGCCGTTGCCGACCTGGTGCGACCAGAGCTCGCGGCCGTCGGTGGCGTTCAGCGCGACGAGACGGTCGCCCGAGCCCCAGAAGACGAGGTTGCCGCCGGTCGAGAGCGACCCGCCACTCCCGGCGTTGGCCGGCACCACCCACGCCTGCCGATTCGTTGCGGGGTTCCACGCCTTGAGCGCATTGCGGGGTCCCCGGATCTCCGGGCGCTCGACGCCGGCCGCTCCACGACCGGTGCCGGTGTTCCACTGGCCCTGGCGGTACTCCACCGGCGCCTGCACGTAGTAGAAGTTGGAGTTCTGCATGGGCAGGTACACGAGCCCGGTGCTCGGATTCCACGACATCGGCCACCAGTTGTGCGCGCCGATCGGCCCGGGGGCGAGGTACGCGCCTCGTCCGTTCATGCCGTAGCGCGCTTCGGGCGTCTCGATAGGCCGACCCGTCTCCCGGTCCACGCCCGACGCCCAGGTGAGGTCGTCCGCGAAGCCTTCGGCCGAGATGAACTGGCCGGTGATCCGGTCGATGACATAGAAGAACCCGTTCTTCGGTGCCTGCGTGATGACCGCGCGCTGCCGTCCATCGATGACGAGATCGAGCAGCATCAGCGGCTGAACCGCTGTGTAGTCCCAGTCGTCACCCGGCGTCGTCTGGTAGTGCCACACGTACTCACCGGTCTCCCCACGCAGAGCGACGATGGACGAGAGATAGAGGTTGTCGCCGCCCCCCGGGCTGCGCGCATCGCGGTTCCAAGGCGCGCCGTTGCCGGTGCCGATGTAGATGAGGTCGAGCGCCGGGTCGTACGCCATGCCGTCCCACACGGTGCCGCCGCCGCCGACGATCCACCACTGGCCGGTCCACGTCTCGGCCGCGCGGCGCATGGCGTCGTTCTCGAAGCCGTTGGCGGGATTGCCGGGCACGGTGTACCAACGCCACGCCATGTCGCCGGTCTCCGCATTGTATGCGCTGACGTACCCGCGCACGCCGTACTCGGCGCCGCTGTTGCCGATGATGACGTTCCCCTTCACCACGCGCGGAGCCATGGTGATGGAGTAGTCCGTGCCGGTCGGCGTCGTCTGCACGTTCCAGGCGACCGTGCCCGTCGCCCGGTCGAGCGCGACGAGCCGCCCGTCGAGCAGCCCGACGAACACCTTGTCGCCGTAGACGGCCACGCCGCGGTTCACGTCACCGCAGCAGATGCTGGGCCCGCCCTCGCTCTCGTCGGGGATGGCCGGGTCCCACGACCAGATGCGTTGGCCGGTACGCGCGTCGAGCGCGAACACGAAGCTCTTGGGTCCGGTGGCGTAGATCACGCCGTCGGCGACGATCGGGGTCGCCTCGAGGCGGGCTCCGGTCTTGGGAATGTCCCACGTCCACGCCACGGCGAGCCGCGACACGTTCCCCGCGGTCACCTGGGCGAGTGGGCTGTAGTGCGTCTCAGCATAGTCGCGGCCGTAGCTGAGCCATTCCGACGGGTCGGCGGCGACGATGCGGGCGTCGTCGACGTCCTGCGCGGCCGCCCGAGCGGAGGGGCCGACAGCGATGAGGGTGGCGAGAGCCGCGAGAAGTGCGCGCGCAGACATCCTACCTCCAGGTGCGTGGGTGACGCTTGATTATCCTCAGGTCGCTGGGCCGACGCCACCCCTCGAGCAATGTGTCGGGACACACTCGAATGTGCACGAGGGCGTGGCCAGCCCACGCGGGCGTGCCTAACTTAGGCCGCCCCCAGGTCGAGCCCGTCGGCACCCCATTGCCCGCCGGCGATCCATCCGGCAGGTGGCGACCACACACGGCGAGATGACCGAGACCAAGTACAGAATCCTCGTCGCCGACGACGACGAGATGATCCGTGAGCTCCACGCCGAGTTCGTGCGTGGGTTCGGATACGACGTCGAGCTGGCGGCCGACGGCATCGAGGCGATCGCCAAAGTCGGGCTCGGCGTCGACCTGGTGCTCACCGACGGCCACATGCCCAACATGGACGGCTTCGACGTGGCGCGCCGGATCCGCCAGACCAAGCGCTCGGACGAGCTGCCCATCGTCATGGTCACGAGCCTGGAGGCGCGCCAAGACCGGCTGCGCGCGTACGAGGTCGGCATCAATGACTTCATCAACAAGCCCGTCGACCACACCGAGCTCCGACTGCGGCTCAAGTGGCTGCTCGAGCTCAAGTCCGCACAGGACCAGCTGCGTCATCACAAGCGCACGCTCGAGGATACGGTGCAGCGCCGCACCACCGACCTGCGCCACGCGCTCGAGGAGGTGACGCGCGCTCAGCGGATGGTCCAGGAGGGGCACCTCGACACGATTCGACGGCTCACGGTCGCGGCGGAGTACAAGGACCACGACACCGCCGGACACATCGAGCGCATCGGCCGTTACTCCGAGGTGGTGGGGCAAGCCATGCACCTCGCACCAGGAATCGTGGACCTCCTCCTGCACGCGGCGCCCATGCACGACGTGGGCAAGCTCGGAATCCCTGACAACATTCTGCTCAAGGCTGGTCCGCTCACCGACGAAGAGCGCCGGGTCATGAACACGCACACCACCATCGGGGCTCAGATCCTGGCAGGCTCGACCTCGCCGGTGATCCAGATGGGGGAGCGCGTGGAGCTCGCACACCACGAAAAATTGGACGGATCAGGTTACCCGAACCGCCTCGCCCGCGAGGAGATCCCGATCGAAGCGCGGATTTGCAGCGTCGTCGATTTCTATGATGCGCTGACCATGGACCGCCCCTACCGCAAGGCGGTGCCTGCCGACGAAGTGGTGAAGATGATCCTCACGCAGGTCGACTCCCACTTCGATCCCGCGGTCGTCGAGATCTTCGTGGACGTGCGGCCGGAAATCGAAGAGATCCACGCCGAGTACTCTCGATGATCGGTCAGCGCGGCGGCGCGCGCACCGTGACGGTGATGCGGCGGCGCGGCGCAGACGTCACACGGACGCGCGACGCGCTCGCCGTCGAGGAACCCCTCGAGATCCGCGTGGCGTGGCGGGCATCCGATGGAAGCAGTCGCGTGGAGGCCCTCGCCGTGACGATGCGCACGCCCGGAGACGACTTCGAGCTCGTCGCCGGGTTCCTGCACTCCGAGGGCGTGGTGGGCGAGGTGGCGGACCTGGCCGAGATGACCTACTGCCGCGGCGGTGGTGACGCCCAGCAGTACAACGTCGTGGAGGCACGCCTCTCCGCCGGCGTGGAGTTCGACGTCGAGCGACTGCGCCGGAATTTCTACACGTCGTCGAGCTGCGGCGTATGTGGCAAGGCGTCGTTGGATGCTGTCGAGGCACGCGGGTGCCGCACGTTGTCCGCAGGACCGAGTATCGATGCCTCGCTACTGCCGGGGCTCCCCGACCGACTCCGAGAAGCACAGGCCGTCTTCGAGCGGACTGGTGGCCTGCACGCTGCCGGGCTCTTCGACCTGAGCGGCGAGCCCCTGCACGTGCGCGAGGACGTCGGTCGGCACAACGCGGTGGACAAGACGCTCGGGCGGGCCTTCCTGGATCGCGCGCTTCCCGCGGCGCAGAGCGTTTTGGTGGTGAGCGGGCGCGCCTCGTTCGAGCTGGTGCAGAAGGCGGTGGTCGCGGGCGTCCCCGCGCTGGTTGCGGTCGGAGCGCCGTCTACCTTGGCTGTCGACCTCGCCTCGCGGTTCAATCAGACCCTGGTGGGCTTCGCGCGCGACGGCGGCTACAACGTCTACTGCGGCGCGGAGCGCGTGGAGTAGGGCGTCGTGGCCATGCTGGGCGCGGTGCTCGCGGGCGGTGAGAGCCGGCGTTTCGGGTCCGACAAGGCCGCGGCGCTCGTGGGTGGAAGGACCCTCGTGGAGCGAGCCGCGACGACGCTCGCCGAGGTCTTCCCGGATGTGGTCGTCGTTTCGTCTGGGGCGCCCATCACGACTGCCTGGCCCTACGTCGCCGATCTGCGCCCCGGGGAAGGCCCCCTCGCTGGGATCGAGGCCGCCCTCCACCACGCCGCCGGGCGCGGCCTGGAGGGCGCGTTCGTGCTCGCGTGCGACCTCCCGCTCGTGGATGCGGACGTCGTGCGGGCGGTCGTGGCCGCCCTCGGTGACGGTCCCGCTGCGGCGCCCGGGCGCGCCGAGCCTCCGGGATGGGAGCCGCTCTGTGCCGCCTACCGCCTGCCGTGCCTTCGGGTTGCGGCCGCTGCCTTGGACCGAGGAGTGCGGTCCGCCCACAGGTTGCTGGAGGAGGTCCAGGCAGCCCGCGTGGCGGTTCCATCGGCCGCATTCCTCAACGTGAACACTCCCCCGGACCATGCGCGGGCCCTCGCGGTATTAGAGGGCGAAGCCGGGTAGGTACGCGGACGGGTTGCCCAACCGCGGAGGTCCGGCACATGTTTCCCTTCTCATTTCACCTCCTACAACCGACCGATGAGCCCGATTTCGAGAACCCTCAGTGTCGTTGCCGCGTTGGGTCTGGCCGCCTGCTCGTCCTCCGGTAGCCCCGCGGCGGCTCCCGCACCTGCCCCTGCTCCAGCAGCTGCTCCCGCGCCGTCCCGCCCCGCCGCTGCTCCGAGCCCTGCAGCTGCTGCTCCCGCACCTGCCGCCGCGGCTGGTTCGCTCGCGGGCGTCTATTCGACCGCGCAAGCGAACCGGGGTCGTGATCAGTTCCGCTCCATGTGCGCCGAGTGCCACACGGTGCCGGAGTTCTCCGACCCGGCGTTCAAGGCGAAGTGGGCACGCCGGTCGGTGGGTGACCTCTACGAGTTCATTCACACGAACATGCCGGACAGTGCGCCGGGGATCCTCACGGAGGCACAGGCCGTCGACCTCACGGCGTACATCCTGCAGCTCAACGGCATTGCTCCAGGCAGCGCCCAGCTCCCAGCAGATGCGGCACGGCTCCGCGGCCTCAGCCTCGCCTCGCTCCGCAGTTAAGCACTCGGCATTCCGTCACCTGAGGCCACCGGCCCCGGCCGCTTTCTGCGGCCGGGGCCGGTTTCGTCTCGGGCGGGTAGGAAATGGCCATGAGTGACCCGATTCGGCGGCCCGGCCGTGGCCTGTGGGCGGTCTGGTTCGTCGCCGCCGCGCTGATCGCTCTCGTCGCGCTTCCGGCTGTAGTGGAGCGCCGAGTCTCGGGGGTGCAGGCGCGCATCACTGATGTCCTGGAAGTGGCCGGGAGCCTGAGCTCGCGCATGACGCTTCTCAAGGCACAGCAGATGGCCCGCTTCGAGACCTTCGTGCTGACCGGAGATCCGTCCTACCGGGCGCCGTACGTGGCCGGTATCTCGCAGGAGGACTCCCTATTCGCGCACCTCGCGACTCTCGCGAGCGACCTGGACGTCGACGTGCGCGAGGAGCTCGCGCGGCTGCGGCTCGAGTCGATCAGTTGGCACGTGGAGAACCAGCGCGTCTTCGCCGGCGACTCGATCGCCACCATCGGCGCCCCGCTCGACACCAGCAGGCGCCGCTATCAGGAGCTCCAACGGGCGACGCTGGCGCTGGACCATGCCATTCAGGCCGAGGTGGCGGAAGGACGCCTCGAGATGCAGGCCGCGAGGACGCTGCAGTCTCGCCTCACGTACGGACTCGCGTTGCTCGCGCTCGGTGCCACCATCCTCGTGGCCCGCGTAGGATTCCGGCTCGAGGATCTGGGGGAAGAAGCCGAGTCCGGTCGGAGCGAGGCCTTGCTCGCCCGCAAGGAGACAGCCGCCGTACTAGAGGCGACGGAGGATGGCGTGCTGGGCATCGATCTCGAGGGACGCTGCACGTCACTGAACCCTGCGGGGGTGAGGCTGCTCGGGTTCAGCGAGCGGGAGATCCTCGGTCGCAACGTGCACGACATGCTCTTTCACACTGCGGCCAACGGCACGCCCTGTGGGCGCAACGAGTCCCCAATCCTCGGTGCGCTCGCGAGAGGTCAGGCAACCGACTCCACTGAGGGAGCGATGCTATCCAGGAGGTCGGGTAGCTTCCCGGCGCGCTGGTCACTCCGACCCCTCGTGAACGGGTCGGAGCTGCGCGGTGCGGTGCTCACCTTCACCGACATGACCGCCATCCGCGAGCACGAGGCGGCACTGCGCCGTGCGATCGCGCAGCGGGAAGAGGTCGTCTCCATCGTCTCTCACGACCTGAGGAATCCACTCGGGGTCGTGCTCGCTGCCTCGGATCTGCTGCTCGACCTGCCGCTCGATGAAGCGGAGCGGCGGCGTCAGACCGAGATCATCCAGCGCTCCGGGAAGCGTATGCAGAGCTTGATCGAGGATCTCCTCGACGTGGCGCGTATCGAGGCCGGTGCCTTCGTCGTGCGACCGTCGCTCGAGGACTTGGGCCCCATCGTCGAGTCGGCGCGCTCCTTGTTCGCCGATCAGGCCGAGCGTCGTCGGGTGTCGCTGCGAATCGATGCTTCGGACGGGTACCCGCGGGCCCGCGTGGACCGCGACCGCCTGCTGCAGGCCCTCGCGAATCTGCTCGACAATGCGCTGCGTCTGACGCCAGAGGGCGGTAGCGTCGTGATCGGCGTGGGCCAGCAGGGCGACGAGGTCTCGCTGAGCGTGTCCGATACGGGGCCGGGGATCGAGGACTCGGTCCGCGATCACCTCTTCGAACGGTTCGCCGACTCGAAAGCCGTCAGGGGAGGGGGCGCCGGCCTCGGGCTGGCGATCGTGAAGGGGGTGGTGGACGGGCACGGCGGTCGAGTCGTGGTCCACACGCAGATCGGAGCCGGCACGACCTTCGAGATCCTGCTTCCGCGCGCTTGAGCCGCGCGCGGGCACCGACCGGATCTACTCCGTCGGGACGGCGTGCTCCGCCGCAAGCTGCTGGTACGCTGCAATCTCGGCGTTTCGCCGGCCCTCGCTCCATCCCAGGATCGTCCCCATGATCCTGGCCGCCTCTTCTGCTCCCGCGAGGCCGAAGTCGGGCGAGAAGAGCAGGAGAGCCGAGCGCCGATCCATGAAGTCGACGAGCGTGTGCGCCATCTCGGTCTCGACCGCGAGCTTGACCTCGCCGCGCACGGCGGGCACCCCCTCGCCGAGGGGGGCGAGCCAGGACGCGTCTGCCCGTCCGAGCGCGAGTAGCTCGTCCAGCTGGCGCCCGTAGAGCCAGCACAGCCGCGCCACGGCCGCTTCAGGGACGCCCGCCGCGCTCAAAGCGCGCGCGCGGTCGGCGACGAACACGGCGACGTCTCCCCCGGGTGCGCCCGGGAGCGGCACGTCTGCGGTCCAGTCCTCGTCCTGTGGGGGAGGGCCCAGCTCGTCGCGCAACGCGTCCACGACTCGACCCGCCATGCGGCGGTACGTCGTGAGCTTCCCGCCCGCGATGGTGATGAGGCCCGGGGGCGTGCGCCACAGCTCGTCCTCACGGGAGGTGTCGCGGGTCGACTTGCCATCTTCGGCGATGAGGGGCCGCACTCCTGCCCAGGTCGCCAGCACGTCATCGATGGTCAGGTGGGCATCGGGGAAGGAGTCCTGCGCCATCGCCAGGACGTCGAGCACTTCGGCCCGGCTAGCGCGCGGCGTGTCCAGCGACCCCGTGTACTCTTCGTCGGTCGTCCCCACGTACACGTAGTCGAGCCGGCGCATCGCCAGCCCGCGGCGGCCGTACGACGTCTTGAGGAACGTGGCGCCGCGCAGGGGAAGCCGATCAGCGGAGAGCAGGATGTGGATGCCTTTGCTCGGCCGGAGCTGCTTGGGCACGGGGAGGCCCGAGTCCTCCAGCACGTGCTGCGCCCACGGCCCGCCCGCGTTGACGACGGCGCGCGCCTGGACTTCGTAGATGGTGTCGTCCAGCGCGTCGCGCACGCGCGCGCCCATCACGCGCACCGAGCTGTGGCGGAAGAGGGCCTCGGCGCGCGCGTGGTTCGCTACGAGGGCGCCGTGTTGCGCCGCGGACTGCACGTTCTCGAGGGTCAGGCGCCCGTCGTCGGTGATGTACTCGGGGTAGAGCACCGCACCCCGAAGCGGGTCCCTCAGCCCTGGCAGCTGTTCGCGTACCCGTTCGGGGTCGAGCGTCTCGTGCTTGTCCTCCCCTTCTGCGCTCGCCAGCCAATCGAAGACCGCGAGCCCCCCTCGTATCTTCACCAAGGAGTCCGGCTCGAACACGGGGTAGAGGAAGTCGAGGCGATGCACGAGGTGCGGGGCGATGGACTGGACGACGCGCCGCTCCCTGGCGGACTCGCGCACCAGCAGAAAGTGCCCGTACTCGAGATACCGCACGCCTCCGTGCACGATCTTCGAGGAGCGGCTGGAGGTCCCGAAGGCGAAGTCTTCCTTCTCGACCAGGGCTACCTGCCAGCCTCGGAGCGCAGCGTCGCGCGCGATACCCGCCCCCGTGATGCCACCCCCGATGATGAGCAGGTCCAGCTCACTCGTCGCCATGTCGCGAAGCGCGCGCCTTCGCCCCTCCGGCGAGAACGGGTGCACGCCTACGGGCCCGGTCAAAGCGTTCCCTTCCAGGCCACGAGTCTGGCCACCTCGTTGGTGGTGATGCGGCGCACGCCCATCGCGTGCAGTCGCGCCGCGACGGCGACGTCGTTCACTGTCCAAACCGCGAGCTCGACGCCGCGGCGCGCGGCCTCGTCGGCGAGGCTCGGGTCCGCGAGCAGGATGTTCGCGTCGAAGTCGACGATCGCGAGGGTATCATCTGCGGCACGCTCCAGGGCGTCCTGTGCACGCGACGCCTTCTCCACGATGAAGCCGATGCCCGCACCGTTGCTCCGCGAGCGCACGTGCGTGAGCGCATTCCAGTTCATGGAGATGAAGACGGTCCGCTCGACGAACTCCTGTTCGACGACGGACTCCACCATGCGGTCCAGCTCTTCGTCACTTGCGTGGCCCTTGATCTCCGGATAGACCCGCCCCAGCCGCCGATCGACGCGGGCGAGAGCTTCTGCAAACGTCGGCACGGGCTCGCCCGCGAACTCCGGTGCGAACCAGGCCCCCGCGTCGAAGGTGCGCAGCTCAGCGAGTGTGCGATCGCGGACCGCCCCTCGGCCATTGGTGGTCCGCTCGAGCCTGTCATCGTGGAAGAGCATGGGCACCCCGTCCGCGCTCACGTGCAGGTCGAACTCCACCGCATCGGCCCCCGCCACCACCGCAGCGTCGATCGCAACGAGCGTGTTCTCGGGTGCCCGCGCGCTGAACCCGCGGTGGGCGATGATCTCCGCCTCGCCCTCGAACGGAAAACTCCGCTGCGGTCCGTTGGGCGACCGCCCGCTCAACGGCCGGCCGCCGGATCCGCCGGACGGGGCGCCGCGAGCTGGCGGTCGAAGTCCTGTGTCTCGGTGATCTGCTTCATGGCGGCGAGGAGCGCATCCATCTGCTGCTCTTAGAGCTCCATACGTCGCTCCAGGACGCGTAGTGACTCGTCCGAGGAGCGGCTCTCGAAGACACGGCCGAGTGCCTCGACCACGGGCTTGAGCGCGAACCGGGCCGTGAGTCCGATCACCGGGACCAGAACCACCGATATGCCCAGAATGACAGAGACGAGCGCAACCAGATCGACGGGGAGGACTTGCATGGGAGTTCCTCGGAGTCAGCTGATGGCGAGGGTGTGAGCGGGGTCTCGCCCGCGCTCACCGGTGAGCGAGCGGGATCACGAGAGAGGTTCGCTCCCAAGAATAGACGAGCCCGCCCTCGAGCGCGCCATGCGGTTCGAAGCGAAACGTAAGCCGGTCCACATACTCCGGCAGAGGCGACGGGGTGGCCGCGAAGCTTCCCAGGTCGGCCGCGCGGACTTCCGCGTCGATGGGCAGACCCCAACGGCTCGGGTTGGCATTGACGACTACGGTCCAATCCCCGGCATCGGGAATCACGTACAAGCTGTAGGACCCAGGCTCGAGATCGACGGAGCCTACGCGCACCGGGAAGTCCACATGTAGGGTGGTGGGCTCGTTCGCGCCCATCTGCCAGGGGGCGCCGAAGGGAAACTCGCCGCCGATCTTCGCCACCCCGCCCGCCGCCGGTCGGCCGTAGCAGAGCTTCGCGTGTCCGGCGCCGAGCACGAAGGTGACGGAGTCGAGTGGACTGGAGCGCTCTCCGAGTGCGCCAGGAGCGCCACGAACGGGACAAGCGGGCACCTGGCCTGCGACGGCCGATGCGGCCAGGAGCAGCCACACACCTGCGACGACGGGGTATCTCACGATCTAGTGGACTGTAACACGTGAACGTTAAGCGACGCGGATGTGTCGGCTGGGGTCATCGTAGGTCCACTTGATTGGCCTGGGGTCGTCGTTGTAGCGGTGGATATAGGTCATGATGCGACGGGAGAGG
>Ga0194132_10001508_pt1 | contig 46856 bp, 48 predicted proteins | sample TA2KigOf80mmetaG_FD_148612 | JGI IMG/M metagenome (GOLD analysis project Ga0194132, IMG submission 148612) | Freshwater microbial communities from Lake Tanganyika, Tanzania - TA2015054 Kigoma Offshore 80m | ecosystem: Environmental > Aquatic > Freshwater > Lake | place: Tanzania: Lake...
ATCGCTGCGCAGAACATCCGCAGGGCCGCTATCAACCGGCCCATCGTGGACAACGCCTTTGGTGTTGAACTACAAACCCCGTTGCTTGCTACGGGGTAGTTGATGGGGACTCCGTAATATGTTTGAGAAAGGTTTCGACCTGTGGAAGCAACATAGGGTCGGTGACAAGGGAAATATATTTCCGGATGGCGGCTTGTGCTTCTGTCATGCGACCGATCCGGTAGCGTGCGATCCCGAGACGAAAATGGACGGCTGGTGCGTCGGGTGCGAGTGCGGCGGCTTGTTCGTAGGCGGCGATGGCCTCCGGGTAGCGGTGCATGATGTCCTGAAGAACACCGAGATTGAAATGGGCTTTGGGAAAATCGGGACGTAGTTTGATGGCGGTTTCGAGCGCGGGAAACGCCTGATCGGCGTATTCCTGCCGGGGGCGGACGGTTTCGAGTGCGGTTTTGCATCCGGCTCGGTCGCCCTCTTCGGCGTATTTTACGGTTTCTTCCCATGTTTTTACCGCTTCTCGGTAACTGCCCCCCATGGCTTGCGCTATGGCAAGCAATCCGTATCCGAGCGGATCGGACGGATCGAGACGGAGGGCTTTTTGCAAGGTTTGGGATGCCGATCCGTAACGGTCTTGTGCCATAAGCGTCGCCCCTGCGGCCAAGAGCGGCGCAGACCAGCTGGGTTGCGTATCGAGCGCCGTCTCAAACGCGGCGAGCGCTTCGTCAAACCGGCCGCGATAGGCATGTTCGACACCGGTGTAGTAGCGGTCTCGCGCTACGCCGCCGATCGCCGACGAACCTGCCGGCATCCGGCGGAGCAACAGCCATCCGGCGCGTCCGGCCCGGTCGTCGCCTGCCCACCGCGCGGTAAAGGTGCGCCAGATATCCACCACGTCGTCGATGGACGCACGCTGTCCATAGGCCAAGCCGAGATTGTTGTAGGCTTCGGGAAAGTTTTTGCGCAACCCGATCGCTTTTTTGCTCTGGGTGATGGCTTCTTCGAATCTGCCCTGCTGGAGATAAATCATGGCCAGATTGTTGTGCGCCTCCGCCACGCCGGCTTCGGCACGGATCACTTTTGTGTATTCTGCGACTGCTTCGTCAAGACGACCGGCTTCGGCGTAGAGCAGGCCAAGGTTGGTTCGCGCATCAAAAAAGCGGTCGTCGAGCGCAAGCGCCTGACGATAGGCGGTCATGGACTGTTCGAATTGGCCGGTCTCCGCGTAGATACTGCCGAGATTGTTATAGGCTTCGACAAACAGCGAATCGGCGCGAACGGCGGATTTATAGGCTTCTATGGCATCTTGCAGACGGTCTTCGCGCACCCGCAGGTTACCGATGTAAAGATAGGCTTCGGCGAGCGACGGGTCTTCTGTGAGCGCGCGCTTGAAGGCATCTATCGCGGCCTCCGTATTGCCTTGCTCGTAGTAGGTCAAACCGAGTGCGTAGGTATAGGGGGGGTGACGGACCATGTGGGGCGTCTGCGGCGCGCCTGTCCCGCCCATCCGGCCAAATTGCGAACGAAACGCCGTGATTTGCGTCGCGCGGCTTCGTCCTACCGTATTTAGCGCACTGCCTTCGATACCGCCGATTTTTCCCGCCAACCCCGGCGTGGAGGAAAATAAGGAAATCGCCTGATCGAAGCGACCGGTTCGGGCCAACACCAGTCCGAGGTTGTAGCGGGACATGGTGTGGGTCGAGTCGGCGGCAAGCGCCTGCCGGTAGATTTCTTCCGCTTTTTCGTACGCTTGTCGCCGAAAATGGATATTGCCCACACCGGCAAGAAGTTCCACATCGCCGGGGGCGAACACGATCGCCTCGCGATAGGCATCGAGCGCCTGGTCGTATTTTTCCGCCAGTTCGCAGGCGCGGCCATAGCCGATCAACGCGCTGCGGAGCATGTTCCGGTTATCGTCTTTGAGTCTTCTGGCGAGTTCTACCGCGCCCTGATACGCCGTAACGGCGCGTTCCATATCGCCTTTGCGGGAATAGGCCGCGCCGAGATTGAACCGCCAGTTGAGTTCGCCCGGTGCCATGACTACCGCCTGGTGTGCTTCGCGGACCGCCGCATCGTAGCGGTTCAGATAATAATACGCGACGCTCAGGTTGCCATGCGCCTCTGCCGAAGTAACGTCCATCGCCAGCGCGCGTTCGTACTGGGCGATAGCGGCTTCGTACTGGCCACCGGCCACAAGCACGTTGCCGGCATGGATCAGTTTCTCGACCGTTACCGTTCCGGTTTTTTGTGGAACGGCGACGGGCGCACAGGCTGTGGAAAACGCCACGAACAAGGCAAAAATGGGGACGGTATATCGGCATCCGAACGTTGAGCGGACCGTGGCCATGGTGCCTCCCTGCAAGAGTCTGTATGGCTTTGCCGTTTGCCGTAATCAAGGTACGGACAGCGCCTATTTCTGTCCACCGGGAAATAGGCAAATTTCTTTACATTTTGCTGTGTCGGTCATAATTTTTTCGAGATTTTTGCATCGGCGATGACTGTGGAAGAAAATCGATCCTGTGTTCAAAAAAGACTTGAAATCTAAACATAGGTTTAGTATATTGGGTGCATAATTTTCGAGCGCTTCCTCGATCAGAGGGTGGTCGGTCGGGGGCGAACAAACGCCGCTTCTTTGGGGTTGGGGCTGTCTCGGCTAGAAGCGGTTATACCAAAAAGGGGGGTATTGTGGCGGCAAGCAACGGTATAGATGTAGAGCGTGAGAAGGCGTTGAGCGGGGCGATCATGCAAATCGAGCGGCAGTTTGGCAAAGGCTCGATCATGCGGCTGGGTGACGATAATCCGTTGTTTTCGGTGGAAGTTATTCCGACAGGGTCGTTGACGCTCGATCTTGCGCTGGGTATCGGCGGAGTGCCGCGCGGGCGCATCGTGGAAATCTACGGTTCGGAGTCTTCGGGTAAGACGACGCTGGCCTATCATATCATCGCCGAGGCGCAGAAACGCGGAGGCATCGCCGCGTTTATCGACGCGGAACACGCGGTAGACGCCCGGTACGCGCAGACCCTGGGGGTCGATGTAAACAATCTGTTGGTGCATCAACCGGATACCGGCGAACAGGCGCTGGATGTGGCGGAAACGCTGGTCCGCAGTGGCGCGATCGACGTGATCGTCATCGACTCGGTAGCCGCGCTTGTCCCCAAAGCCGAAATCGAAGGCGAAATGGGCGACTCACACGTAGGTCTTCAAGCGCGTCTCATGTCGCAGGCGCTCAGAAAACTCACCGCTGCCATCAGCCGGTCGCGTACCTGTCTTGTCTTTATCAACCAGATTCGCCAGAAAATCGGGGTCATGTATGGCAACCCGGAGACGACGACGGGCGGGCTGGCGCTAAAATTCTACGCTTCCGTGCGTATAGAGGTACGCCGCGTCGGCGTGATCAAAGGCGATGAGGTCTCCGCCGGTATTCAGGTCAAGGGGTCGATCAAGAAAAACAAAATGGCGCCCCCGTTCCGCGAAGCCCAGTTCGATATCATCTATGGCGAGGGTATTTCAAAAGAAAGCGACCTGATCGAATTGGGGGTCAACAACGGCATCATCGAAAAAAGTGGCACTTGGTTTTCCTATAGCGGCGAGCGGTTGGGGCAGGGACGCGAAAACCTGCGTTTGTTGCTCAAAGAGCGGGTCGAGTTGGCCGCCGAGATCGAGCAAAGGGTGCGTGCCCTTTTTGCCGGCACCGGAGCCAGTGGGCTTGCCGGATCGAACGGTGCGGGCGAGGAAGAAGAGGAGTCGGCACCGGCTCCCGCCTCCGCAGGCGGACGAAAGAAATAAGCCGGGTCTTGGACACCTGCACGGGATTGTCCAAACGCCGATAGTTTTCTGTGGTAACCCAAAGCCCGCCGGGGATTGTTTCCCCGGCGGGCTTTTGTGTGGAGTGTAGAGTTGCCCCGTTGGGATGGACGTTGTGATTTGGCTGCGTTGTCGATTCCAATCGCTTTGCCGCATCCAGTTTCGCCTGCCCGATTCACTGGCGGATAGGGCGGCGGCATGAACGCTCGCCAAAGCGCTAACGCGAACGGTCGTTTAGGGGAGGGGAACGGGTTTGGGAACCATGAGCAACATTCCCTTTGTGTAAAACCTGGAAAACTTATAGATTAGGTGGTAATTTCCTATCAAACAGGAGCGTTAACACCAGAAAAATGGTCTTGCTGATCTCCACAGTCGAAACCACGGCTGAAAAGGCTGCCTGACTTGCGTTCGCCGAGGTATTCAGCCTAACGGGTGCCTTTGGCCCTGTTACACCGCCTTCGGACGGCCTAACATCCTCGTGGGGGAATGGTATCAGGAAAGCAGGTAAGAATAATTTCCGCCACAGAAGATTAGACAGAAACAGGCGGTCACCGCCTCGAAGGGCTGCGGGATAACAGCCATCTTGGGGTGTTAGGCTGGGGATCGTTGTGATCATCATACCGTGTGATCGGTCAGGTGGACATCCAGCGGGATAATCAGTCGTTTAGAATCGTTAGGTAAGAACTGTTTTCCATTATTCAGTATACACATTAGTTGGGCGGCATTCTTCGGTAGCCATGATGCATGAGACCATGTATTCACTCGACGAGGTCATAGAGAGTTATAAGCGCTATCTTAAGAAGCAATACCCTATTCACCATCAGGCATTCTGTAACCGAGAACAGGCCAATCCTGAGAGTGCACGCGCCGAAGCCGCAGTCTTTGCGATGTTGCGAATGGAGAGGATTGACGTATCCATCTTTGAGAAGCCAAGTAGTGGAGGAGCCGATTTTCTTTGTACCAGCCTGGATGGCTCATTTCTGGTGGAAGTGTCCAGTTTGACCAAAGAGTCAGTCACCGAGCAGCCTGGTCTCAGTCACGTGCCGGCTGAATCGTGTTCTTCATTTGGCTTCCTCACTCACATGATCCGAACGCGGGCTTCAAAGAAAGCCCCGCAGTTATCGACGGTTCAAATGCCTCGACTTCTCGCGGTGACGACTGAACATGAGTGGGGTGCAGCCTTGTTAGGGACACTCGCAGCTGAGGCTACTTTGGTCGGCAATCTGAAAATTGGGTTTACGCAAAATTCCTCCGATCCCGAGCTCAAATCGATGACCGAGTTAGAGGAGGCTGCTTTCTTTCGTTTCACTCACGAGGGTACTGTGGAGGCCTGTCGGCAGAGTATCTCAGGGCTTCTCCTGATCCATATCCTTGCTGATGAGTGCATGGTGCTGGGCATCCTCCATCCGGAGCCACGCTTTAAGTTTGCGATCCAGCATCTCTCTCAGATTCCTTTTTTACGAGTGTGCTGCTGGCCGCCTGTTCAAGGGAGGATTGAGATTGAATGGGTAATCGGTCATCCTCAACCGATTTCAGTGATGCACTGGATAATTGATGAGTAAGCGAGAAAAGGTGAGGAATGCCGTCTAACATAGGCCCTGAGGTGGACGGCAAGTGCATTTTCCGTTTTTGCGATCGTTTTGAGCAGGGTTGATCCTTTCTCCTGCAAGGCCATAAGGTATCCGGATTCATCATAGGGCGTTGCGTTTTTCCAGCATCTGAAGCGGCTTTCCGACATCCTGAAATTTTCGGCAATGTGCTCTCTCAGTCCGGCTCCTTCTGGTGGAAACCTGACTTCCAGAAGCATCCGGACGTTGACACGGAATACGAATGACTGACTCAGCAATTTGTCGCCAGTCCCATACTCCCTGTGAGATTTTACCTCGATGTAGGACTACTTGAAAGTGGCTATGCATCAAATAATGTGCCCAGTATGGTGGTTGTGAATCGGCACGTGCGGAATATTTTGCGACTCAAGGGTTATCAGGTCCACTATGCGGAATTTAGCGGAGGCCACGATTACATCTGCTGGCGTGGTACCTTGGCCGATGGCTTGATCGCGCTCATTGGAACGCGCAAGGAAGCGACCAGTGGAGCCGGGAAAGCGATGCAACGCGGCAAGTAATATCCACCTCAGACCGCCTAACAAGAGATTAGATATCCTTGAATTTTGTATGGGATGCTGAAAAGGCAGAAAACAACTTCAAAAAACACCAGGTGAGTTTTGAAGAAGCGACTACTGTTTTCAGCGATCCATTGTCATTGACGGTTCCTGATCCTGAGCATTCCATCGGCGAGGAACGCTACGTTGACATAGGTCGTTCCAATAATGGACGTATTTTGATCGTCGTTTATTCCGAACGTGAAGGCAATATACGCATTATCAGTTGTCGGAGAGCTACCCGACGAGAACGGAGGTTTTATGAAGAAGCAGAATAAAGTATCTAATGGAAATGACGAGCCTAAGAAGGCGGAATATGATTTTTCTGAAGGGGTGCGTGGTAAACATTATCATGCGCTAAAAGCAGGATATAGTATCACGGTTCATCATGAAGATGGCACGGTAGAGGTTAAAGAAATAAAGCCCATCGAAGGTGCGGTCACGTTGGATCCCGATGTCCGTGCCTATTTTCCGGATTCGGAATCGGTTAATGAGGCATTGCGAGGTCTCATTCGTCTCATTCCTGCTGAACGGAAAGAGGAAGTCATTTAACGGATTCTTGATACCTGTCGCCTAACAACTGCCAGGATCAGACCTCGCTACGCTCGGCTGATCAGGCGAAAGACGTTAGAGCGCATGTGTGGCTGGCGAACCGAGAGAGGAGGGTCATCGAAGTGATACGACTTGTCGGCTGGGTGCTTATCACCACTCCGTTCCTCTTTGGAACTCTAAGGCTCATCACGACCTCCTGCGAGGATTCGCGCTACTTGATTATCGCGGCGGCTGCGTTTGGAGCGACGGGCAGTGTCTTCCCGCGTGCCTTCGCCGCGATGCGGTCGCGAGTGCTCCGCGCAGCGCTCGCCGCTCTTCTTGGAGCGGCCACAGCTGTCGTGACGGCCTTAGTTCTCGGGCACGCTCCGCTCCAGCTGTGGTGGTAGTGGCGATTGGTTTCGCAGGGTGTATCTCGCTCGGGCTCTTCCTGCTCTGGAGTGCCGCACCCTCCGCGGGCTCCCCTCCCGGCGGGAGCATCGGCTAACGACGGCTGGTACTGACCGCCGTAGCTTCGGTGGCGGCCCCGCCACCGCGAGTGTATGAACGGCAGCCGCAAAGCCCAACGTTAGGTGCTTCCTGTCGGTATTTGTCTGATCCGGCAAAACCCAAAGTACTTGACGAAAATAAACTTTTTGTTTATTTTCTTCCATGTGATTCGCTCATTTGGCGATACCGAACCCCAACGATTCTTTACTACCGGAAAGTCGCGCCGTTATCCGCCCTCTATTTTGACCAGGGCAGCGATGCGTCTCACGCAGGTGGACTCTGCTACGCAATTGGACGACCTGTGACTACCGAAGTCGAATCACTTGGAAGCTTTGAAAGGTGACCGCGTAGGATTGTGGAGCATCCGTATTAACGACCAGTGGCGGGTATGTTTCCGGTTTGAAGGTGGGGAAGTTTTCGAGGTTGAAATCGTCGATTACCACTGATTGGAGTGTTGTTATGAATAAGAACGGATTGCCACCGATTCATCCCGGCATGTTTCTACGGGAAATACTGGATGAGTTAGATATAACTCAAGCGGCATTTGCTCGTACGATCGGCGTTTCCTCGATGCGCATATCGCATGTCGTAAACGGCTCACGGCCGGTGACAGCAGAACTTGCGCTCTTGTTCGGTCAGGCGTTCGGACAGTCGGCGCAATATTGGCTCAATTTGCAGACGGCTTATGATTTGAAGACGACGGAGACAGCTATAGCCGAACAATTGAGAACTGTTCCCCGGTTGTCGCATGTTTGAAGAAGCGGCAGTTCCTCGGTATGGGGTGAACTGCCGTCCCATAGAGCTTATCTTAAAACGGATGATTCAAGCACCTAACATCCACTGCAACGACTGTAGCCGACGCCGATGGCTATCGCGTCCGGTTCCCTCACTCTCTTTGCTCGTTCGGCACGGCTAAACGGCAGGGCGTTATACATTAAAAAACATCACCATAATCAGAGTGATTTTATGACAAAAACCATCATTTAATTCTTGCGACTTTAACGTTTGGAGTTGTCGGTGGGTGGGCTGAGGAGGAAGATGATCAAAACGAATCTGTAGTCGGATGTGAAGGCTAATATCCTAATCAAAAGAATTCGTTGTACATTTTTCCATATTCCGTGGGTTCCAGTTTTGTTGTAGGGCAGGGAAATTGTACCGATGGATCTCACAGTGATGATCAGAAATATGCATACGATTTTGATATGCCTGTAGGTTCTAAGGTCATTGCGTCGCGTGCTGGTACCGTCCTTGCGGTTGAAGAAAGATTTGTTGACGGAAATCGAACTCCTGGTAAGGAAAACTTTGTGCTAATCCAACATAGCGATGGGACAGTCGCAGGATACTATCACCTCACACAAAATGGAGCGTTAGTCGAAGAAGGGAGCTGTGTAGATTTAGGTTCTGAAATTGCCATTAGCGGAGATACCGGAGATAGCTCTGAGCCGCACCTTCATTTTGAAGTTCTTGATTGTCGAGACGGTGATACACAACCCATAAACTTTCGAAATACCCGTGCCCACACAAATGGTCTTTTTGAAGGACAAAGTTATGAGGCGCTTCCTTTCTAAATATGTATAACAAGTTGATCAACTCTTACGCTAAAGCATGCTGGAACACCGCTACGCGGCGCCCGTTATCTCCACGTTGGGTACCCCACTTACACAACGGGAGGGAACAATATGGGCTGGAGACGGATCATCCTTCTTATGGCAGTGCTGGGTACATGGAGGGCGCGCCCGCGCCGCAGGTACCGACCACGGTCCAGTGGAGCGACACCGCGGCGAAAGAAGGGCAATGACGGGAGGAATTTGATTTGTGATCACCGATATTTCCGATCGCGCGTTTTCTTTTCATAAGCAGTATTCCATCTGTGACATGTTAGGGCTTAACCTGACACATCCACGATTTCTCATCGACCACATTGACCTTGGTCGGCGTCAGAACGATACTTGTCGGGGAGATTTTATCAAGTTTAGGGAATGGGGTGTCGGGGTCGTCATGTGCAAAGGCGGTCCGGCGCTGTATGACGGCAATTTCGCTTCCGTCTGGCCCTCTCTGCCGGAATACCGTCCGGGGCGCGAAAACCGCGAACCCATGTATCTTTCTTCCGCGTTTAAAAATCCGACGCTGGTAACGCTTGCCGTGCTCGACCGATTTTTGTGCGATGTCGAACGTCATCCGGATAAAGTGACACTGGTTCGATGTTATCAGGATATCGAGACCGCGCGCCGCGAGGGGAAGACCGCCGTGCTCATGGGATCCAACCGAAGCGACTGGTTTGGCGACGCACCGGGTGTGTTGCGTATGTTTGCCCGTTTGGGGTTGCGCATGATCACCCTCAATCAGTCGGGGCGCGAGATCGGATACGACGGGTACGACGACGCCCGTTCCGGCGGAAGGCTTACCGAGACGGGCGTATGCATGATACGGGAGATGAACCGCTGTGGTATTCTGATCGATCTGGCGCATACCGGCGACGTATGCAGTCTCGACATCGTCGAAACGTCGGAAAAGCCGGTGGTAGATACGCATTCCAACCCACGGACACTGGATCCGTCGCCTCGCAACACGTCCGACGAGGTCATGAAAGCCATCGCGGCTTCCGGCGGCATGCTCGGTATCATGCCGCCTATCTCACGGCCTCCGGGTGAGCGACCCTACGAAGGCGTGGCCGTCCATGAACTCGAAAAAACTCTGCGGTATATTCGGTATGCGGTGGATGTGATGGGGATCGAAGGAGTAGGAATCGGCACACATTTCAACACGGCCTGTATGTCGTGGATTACCGATGCGCTACTGAGAGATGGGTTTACGGACCGGGATGTCGCCCGGATCATGGGTGAGAATTATCTACGGGTGCTCCAGGAGATTCTACCGGATGCCTGATGTTTTCACGGCGGTTGCGCCGTTTTTAGAACCTATTGGCAACTGTGAAACCCATCCGTCTGAGTCGTTCGGGTTTTCTACCTTGTGAATTTGGGCAGTACTTCGGTACCGAACCACGCCAGATCCCGAAGGATGATGTCAGGGGGCATCGCCATGGCTCCGGCGCCAACAACGATTCGCTCCAGACCGGGAAACCGGTTTTCGATTTCGGATAGGCATTCGAATACATGCTCCGGAGGACCGCATATCCAACTTCCTGCGCGGACCATGTCCCGGATGGTCGGAAGACCCGCTGTCGGCGCCTGTAAAGGGTCGAAAGTCGCCTGAATCTGCGTTTCGGTGAGACCGGGCATCATGCGTAGCGGGGCCAGCACTTTGACCTGTTCTTCGTACCATGTGGTCGCCTCTCGGATCGCCTGTTCCTGCGTGTCGGCTAAATGCACCTGCACCACGATAGCCAACCCTTCGCCCGGCAGCGTTTCGCGCCCGGCGCGGTGTAGCGCTTCCCGCCATTTCTTGACGATCTCATCCATGCGTCCCCCACTCGGTACGACCCCCTTGATGCCATGCCGAATCATAAAGTCGATGCCACGCGGACTGACGCTGACGATGGGCTGCCAGCATTCCACGGGACCACGAGGACGCGGCACCAAGGCGATTTCTTCTAGGATCCTCCCCCGGTGGACCACTTCGGGGGGAAGACGGTAGTATGTGCCGTGATGCGAAAACGACGGGTTGTTCCATGCCTTGAAAACGATTTCCACCTGTTCCTCGAAAAGCGCGCGATTGGCTTGGTCGTCGTCGAGGGGCGAGCCGAGCGTTTCGACTTCGCGGGGGATATAGCCGCGTCCGATTCCAAAACGAATCCGTCCTCCGGTAAGCCGGTCCGCCATGGCAAAATCTTCGGCAAGTCGAAGCGGATGCCATGCGGGAACGATGTTGAACATGCTACCGAAACGGAGTTGTTGCGTCTTTCCAGCCAGATACACGGCCAGCATCGGTATGTTGGGTATTATACCGTATCCTTCGCGCTGAAAATGATGTTCGGCAAACCACAGCGTATCGTATCCGGCACGGTCCATCGTCCGCGCAAGATCGAGCGCTATGTCGAAGACCGAGGCGAGGTGTTCGTCGGATTCGCTTCGTTCGTCTACAGGAAGCCCGGCAAATCCGATATTCTGCAGGGCGACATGGCCGCCGTAAAAGTAGTCGAATCGCATCGTCATGGTTGTTTCACGATTTGTACGGCGTTTCGGGTCTGTTCGTCCCAGTCCGGCTCCGCCGGGTGTCGGGGTGCCCACGCTACGGACATATAGCCGTTTTCGACTACGAGCGTTCCTTGACAGGTAAGATCGGTCTCGGCAGGGCGAGGTTGAAGTCCCATGTACGCCTCGAAAACCGGGTCGTTGCCGCTTGCCAGAATGACGTGAGGATCGCCGCCGTGGACGGGTACGCCAAAGGATTCGGCAAGTTGCGCCTGTTTGACCTGGCCTGTGATCCCGATGCCGCGCTGACGGACGATGTCCGCGGCTTGCAAGGCAAGATACGGGGCGGTGTTAAAGGGCTGACCACCGATCGCACCAATCCATTCGAGCGTAAGCACGGGCAGGTCCAGCGCCGCGCACAGCTTGCGCAAGCTCATGATGTCGTAGTCCTGAAGCGGTTCTTCGATCCATTCGTACTGAAGCCGCTCCAACGCGCGTCCTATACGGATCGCCTCTTCGCAGGTGTACGACTCCACCGGATCGTGAAACAGCATAAATCCCTTGCCCATCGCGGCACGCAGTTCGGTCGCCATCTCGATGTTGTTTTTGACGCCTCGATACCAGTGGTCCTTACCCCCCTTGAACCCCTGTTCACGGCACCGGACCGCACTCGTCACGATATCGTCTATCGTAGTGCCACCGATAAGTCCGTAGGCGGGGACCTGTTCTCGGCACCCTCCCAGGAGTTTGTAGATCGGGAGACAAGCATAGCGGCTTGCCAAGTCCCAGAGCATTCGGTCGATGACGTCCAACAACCGTCGGCCGGTATAGTGAAACCGCTGTGCCATCCAGAACCGTTGCCAGACCAGTTCGCGGTCAAAAACATCGACGTCTATGAGCATGTGTCCGTAGCGGGCATGAAAGGCGTGGGCTTCCCACACCAGTTCTTCGACGCTGAACCCCCATGAATAGGTCGTGTAGGCGTCCATGTCTCCGTCGGTGATTAGTCTAAGCGTCATGACATAGCTTCGGGATGGGGCGTCTGCTTTGATTTCGATGTCCGGCGAGGGCAGACCTGCTCCGCCGGAATGGGTGAATACACCCGAATATCCGGGTGCTACGGGCATGATAAACCCGCGCACTGCCGATTCGGAACGGAGAACAGGTGTCGTTTCCGTGATATAAAAGACAATATCTTTGATCAGCATGAAGCCCTGCTCCCTTTCCCATTAGATATTATGTTCTATTTTCCCGAATGTGTTTTCGAGACATTGGCGAACTCTTTCCACTCCGTCCATATCGCGTGGCTGAAACGGCGACGTAAAAGCGTCAGGATACAACCCGTACAGGTATAGCGCCGCCTTGACGCTAAACAACCAACCTAACTCAACGGCTTTGCCAAGCCACGGGTCTTCATACCGGAAGACCATCTGCCAAGCGTCGTCATATCGGCGCTCGACAAGCAGACGATAAAACGTTAGCGCGATATCGGGGCGAAACGGCGCGATAGGACACAAATATGCGGGCGAACCGATCTGATAGCCAAAGGCAAAATTGCGCATCTGACCGCCGCTAATCACCGCAAAATCGCAACCTGTCGTTGCCCGGATACAGTCGTAGTAATAGTAAAACTGGTCTTCGTCGTTTTTCATGCCCACGATATGGGGGCGTTTGGCCAGCGCCGCCACGACATCCACCGGAACCGCGCCGCCTCCCCCGCTGTTGCACCACAGCAACAACGGAATCGACGAGGCATCCTCTATCGCGTCGAAATATCCGACAAATCGGACGGGATCCGATTGCACTCCCCATGGGTTGATCTGCACCTTTACTGCGTCGGCGCCGACACGGTCCGCATGGGCGAGAAAATTTTGGCAGGTCTTGGGCGGCCACAATCCGGTAGCGGTAATAAACAGCGCCCGTCCGTCAATCTCCTCGGCCAACTCGGCGGTCAATCGATAGATGTCCTCGTCGCTGATCCACGCATACTCGCTGCTTCCATACGTCAGCAACAACACCGGAACGCCCTGCTCGCACAGCCAGGCGGCATACCTCCGCACCGCCCCGTAATCGACTTCGCCATCGGGTGTAAAACACAGATTGATCGGAACCACCGGTCCTTTGAGCCGGTTTACTACTTGAATACCTCGATCCATAGCATTTCCTCTCCTGTTTTGGGTCAAAACCCACCCGTCGAAAGCAACACAAGCGTACAGGCTTCCTCCACCCGGATACCTTTCTGTTCCAGTCGTTTCATCAGAACCGGATTCTCAGCGCCGGGGTTGAAAATCACCCGTCCGGGACGCAGATGCAAGATAGCCTCGGCAACCGACATCGAAGCCTCCAAAGACACATACACGGTCAGGGTATCGACCGGCTCGGTTACCTCATCCAAAGAAGATACGACAGGAAGTCCTTCGATGATCTTCTCGACAGGATGCACCGGCGTCACCCGGTAGTCACGTTGCAACAGCATCCGCACCGCCCGGTTGGCGTATCGCTCCGGTTTCGAACTTGCGCCTAAGACTACAATATGGCGTTTCATAGGAGTTTTACGGTTGAAAATCAGTACGTCCCGCCCTCGTGTGTTCCGGCGGGGCAGTACAGACAGACGATGTTGCGCCGGGGAAGACCGTTTACCAAGTTCTCGCCCCGGTGGGGTAGATGGCTGATTAAGATAACAACGTCTCCCGCTGCCGGATATAGTTTTACTTCGGGACCAAACGGCGCGTCTCCGGTATCGGGTCGAAACGCCGGGGCAGTCAACACTTCCGGACGACGGTGCGCGCCGGGTGGTACTTTGAGAAACCCCGTCTCCGGTGTCAGCGTATCCAGATAAAAGGTGGTATGCGCGCAAACGTGAGGCGGGTGGACCGGTCGCTGGTCCGGCGGCAACGAACCGTATGCTATCCAGCGGGCGTCGTCCCAATGCCACGGCTGACAGTACGCACCGGGCGTTTTATGCCCCGCCAGCCGGTAGAAAACATAATCTGCCTTTAGCGTGTGAGCCAGTATGCCATTCACCCCCGGGTGACGGATCAGCTCCGCAAACACCGGATCACGGAACGACGCATGCGTATATACTTCGTTGCCGTCACCTGCGCGCCGATCGGGCTGTCCTATGGCGTCATAGGCGTTCCGGATGCGTTCTAACTGGTCGGCAGACAGCGCCCCTCGGACCACAAGATACCCATCCTGCCAAAGTCGCTCGGCATATTCGGTGTCGGTCATCTCAGCACGCTCCCGGAACCTATCCGTTGATGTTACCCTTATACTTCAATCCAAAATCCCTATCACGCTTTCTCCGGAAAAGGTAGTCCCACGCGCGCCCGCACATTGGGCGGTCTCAGAATGGCACGCTGAAGATCGGTCGTCGCCAGATCGCGGTAGTGCGCAATGGTGTCAAAACTCTCCCATGCGGCATGCCCCGGCGCGTATTTGTACAACAGCGCCCGAAAACGACGATCCGACTCCCATCGGCGAAGCCCAAAAGAAAGCGCTTCCGTATAGATCAGCGCATCGCCCGCCCGAAGAACCGGATTTACGACCAAGTGCGAGTCGATGGAAGGGCGGTAATGTACGTTGGCCTTATGGCTCCCCGGCACACAAACAAATCCGCCTGTACCGCCGTCCTCCGGCTCAAGCACGTACATCACGACGATCATGCCGTGTACATACGTCCGTTCGTTCCCGGGTTAGGCGGAGCGTCGCCCGGCGGATAGGCGGATACCCACTGATACTCGTGCTGGCCATGATCGGACCTTGATCCGGTCGTCAGATGGCCCGAAGCCTCGCTTGACCGGGTCATCTCGATGCCATAGGCATGGTCGAGCCGGAGCCAGTTGTTGAGCATATGATGGATGATCCACAGGGTCCGGGGGCGAGCCATCAGGTCCATAAAAAACGAATCGCGTTCCATAAACCCGAACGAGTACGGATAGTGGGGATACGGGGTCTTCTCCTGTGGACAATCCCCCAGAATATCGCCGCTCCGGCGTACTTCCTCCGGCGACAACATCTCCCGATAGACGATATAGCCGTTCAGATCGAATTCGTATATCTCCGCTTCGGTCATATAGAAGTCTCGTCTGTTAGAAAATGTGCGTAAGGGGACGGATGGTACAGAACCTCGATGGTCTTAGCCTGGAGCAAAAGGCCGGAAAATACCATAAAACTACCCTTCCCTTATGTCAACAGGAAACGCGGTTTGGGGCGCGCGATACAACGGGTTGGAGCTTGACACGAGAGGCTACAAGGCGCTTTTTAGCCCAAAATTCAAATTCAAAAATCCAAAATGGACCTATTATGCTCAACACCTCTCCTTTTCGTCTCGAAGCGCTTGTAGATTTTCCCGACGACGCTCTTGCCGCCGGACAACCACTGACACCTGCCCACCTCGACGCCATGATGGCCCGCCTGGCGGCGTGCGGCGTGCGCCGGGTAAGCTGGGCCACCTACGGCGACGGTCACGGCGGATATTTTATTCCGAGCGGGCTTGATGCCCAGTGGGCCCAATACGCGGAAACACTGCGGATACTGGAAAACCCGCTTCGCGTGGCCGTAGAGGCCGGTCATCGACACGGCATAGAGGTATACGGCTATTTTAAACCCTATGAGACCGGTGCGGCGCTTGTTTTTCCCGACGGATCCCCGGAAGCGCGCACCTATGGGCGTCTCTGGCAGGTAGGCGGATACCTGACTTGGCTCGACCCGTTTGTCGTCAATCACCCCGATCTACGTATCCGGCGGCGGACCGGCGACTTGCGTCCCGGTGTCGAACATGCGCCTGTATGCGCCATCCGGCTTGCCAAACAGGACGACAGCCCGACACGGCTCACCGGCGAACGTCTCCAAATATGGACCAGCCCTCAAAATTATCGCTATCGCCGAGCGGATGTCTCCTTCCAAACCCGTGAAGCCATAGAACCCGCTCCTGCCGACGTATACGATGTGGACGGCAACATAGTCACCCGAAAAGACGCACCTGTCCGCACCTTGACCCTGTCCGGTTTTACGCTTGAAGATCCCTATATTCTCATCACGACTGATTTCAAAGATGGCTCCGGTGATTTTAAAAACACAGGGTTGGCCCTTATGACCGCCTTTGACGCCCAAGGGCGCGAGATTCCCGGCGTGTTTGCCTCGGGCGCGGCCATCTGGGAAGGCGACCGTGTGGACTTCCGATCATGGGGGTTGATTTTCGATATGGGTTGGACGCGCCAGACGGTCTGTCTGGATACCCCAAACGATGGCGCATCGGAAAAGGTGGGTTACGGGGCGGGGCGTAGCGGTCTTATCGCCTTTTCACGCGGTCGCAACGAATATCTGCCCGGTGCGTTGTGCGAAACCGATCCCGATGTGCAGGCGTTCTGGCTTTCATGGGTCGACGAGATGATCGCCGCCGGTGTCGACGGAGTGGATATGCGGGTCGAAAACCACAGCACGCATACCGATTACCCGGAAGAGTACGGGTTCAACCCGGTTGTGCTCGACCTTGCGGAACGCCGCAATCCCAACAACCCGTATGCAACGGTTCCGGAGGTGCGCGGCGACGCCTATACAGCTTTTCTCCGCGAAGCGAAACGACGGATACACAGCGCCGGAAAACGTATGCGAATCAATCTCAACGTGGACTTTTTCCGCCCCGACCCGCCTGCTAGCCGGTTACCCGCCTATCCGCTCAACATCCGCTTTGACTGGATGCGGTGGGTCGAAGAGGGATTGCTGGATGAGGCCATCCTACGGTTTTTTCATCTGCCGTTTGATGGTATTTTTGACGATTCCGTGGCACGGGCGATGTGCGATGCCTGTAGCCGTAAACATATTCCTGTTGTGGTAAATCGATATGTCAACGATCGCTACGAAGAGGAGTTCGACCAAATCACACAGTCAGGTCGTTTTGACGGATTTATCCTATATGAAACGGCCGTTTTTCTCAAATTAGAAGAAACGGGCTGGCAGATGACAAGCGTTCCGGTGGAAAAGGTTTGTCGGAAAATGTCACGCACATAGTCCTGCCGCCGATGATGGCCCGACCTAATACGTGGCCCTGCCGCCGCTGAGATCGAATACGAAACCCGTGTTGAAACTCGCCTCTTTTGAGACGATCCATGCGCTCAGCGAGGCGACTTCTTCCAGAAGTCCCAGCCGTTTCATGGGAATCTTGTCGGTCATGTATTTGATCTGCTCCGGTGGAATATCGTCCAACATGGCGGTTTTGATCACCGCCGGGGCCAACCCGTTGACCGTGATACCGGTTTCGGCAAACTCTTTGCCAGTCGCCTTGACCAGTCCGACGACACCTGCCTTGCTGGTCGAATACGCCGACATCCCGGCGTTGCCTTCTTTGCCCGCAATGGAGGCGATAAGCAGGATACGCCCGTAGTTACGCGGGATCATGACCCGCAAGGCATGTTTGGTCATAAAAAACGACCCGATCGTGTTGACCCGAACGACCCATTCGAAACCGTCGCCATCTACTTCCGAGGTTTTGATACCGGATGGTCCTACGATACCCGCGCAGTTGACCATGATATCGACCTGCCCGTGCCGGGTCATCACCTCACGAAATCCGGCCTCTACCGAAGTCTCGTCCGATACGTCCACTACATGACAAGAGACCGAAACGCCCTGGGCGGTTAGGTCTTTCTCCGCCGCGATCATTTTGGCTTCGTTGACGTCGAACAGGGCGATGGCTCCGCCCTCCGCGCCGATCCGGCCTGAGATGGCCCGGCCCAGTCCATCCGCTCCGCCCGTAATCACCGCCGTCTGTTGTACGAATCGTCGCTCCACATCCTTCTCCTTTGTACCTGTTGCTCCGTCCATGTTGTATGGCTACAACCTGTTTGCTATCTGGCTGTAGCGTCCTATCTCCGCGTATCGTCCGTTGTCGCTTATCAATCGCTTGTCGGTACGTCTTCGATACAGACGTGGGAAAACGCCACCGGTGTCTATCGTTCGGGTTTGTGGTTGTCGTTGGAGCCGATCGGTCCCCACGCCCAGCCGACGCCGGTTTTCCCGCCGTTCAGGTGTAGTTGCTGGTAACGCGCAAAAAAGATGCGCCATACGTCTCCATCCTGTGGCGGCAGGGGTCTGCCGTTGGCCAGCCATCCCATCCCCGACCACGGAAACGCCAGTTCCGCCGTCCATCCGCGGTGCGGTTCGGTGGTATCGTTGATCCGGCCGTCTATATGTACCGCTGTTCGAAGCCCCGGAAAGTCCCAGTCAGGAAAGGCCCAACGGTTACCGCGTGGATGACTGCCACGCCAGAAATGCTCGCCGCTCCGGTCGTGGTTACCTCCGAAAGTGACGGCTTCGGGGCGGAATACGTCGAATTCCGGCACATCAAACTTGCCGCCACGGTGGTAGGCGTCTTTCCAGATAAAGAACACATAGTAGACCGTTCCGAGCGCGTTCATTTCAAACTCGTAATAGGTGTCGCCGCCGTCGATAAAAACCTCGATGTCGTTTTCAAGAAAAATGATCGCGTCGCGCTGGGTCATGCGGGCTTCCGGGTAAGGTTCTTCCACCCGGAAGGCGATGTATAGATAGGTATCGTCCCACAGCGCGGCGACACGCGTGTCGTATACGGCGGGATGGCCGTCGATCACGTCGCAAAACCGCGGCGACCAGATGGCGTGTTGCCAGACGTCCTTGTCGAGACGTCCGTCGATATGAATCGGCCGGCGGGTGCGGTAACACCGATAGGGCGTTGTGTCGGTATCGGAAGAAAGCGACATGCGGTCTCCTTGGGAACGGGGTGGGGTGGCCGCGGATAAAGGACCGCTTACCGGAGTCTATAAAAAAACCGCCCGTTTCGATGTTGTCAACGGGCGGCGGGAGGGTGGACAACGGGAGTCGAACCCGTGACCTTCAGAGCCACAGTCTGACGCTCTAACCAACTGAGCTATGCCCACCACGAAAGGGTGTCTGCTACACACGATGGCCGTCTAATATAGCAGGCGACGATGCGCCATGTCAAGCATTTTCTTCCCGCAACAGAACGGCGGTCCGCTCAGTTGGGCACGTTTGCCGGACAGGGCGGCGGATAACGTTTGGTGTGTCTATTGCGGGTGTTCGTCTGTGGGTTTGCGTATCGAAAAGACGCGGGATTACAGGGTTAGTACAGCCAGTTTACGGCTTCGCGCATCGGGAGCCGGAGCGCCGTCTTCGCCGGTGTAACGGTAACGTCGGCCACGGTAATACCGGCGTTGAGGGTTTGCGTGTCGTAGTGCAGATCGAAGACGTCTTCTGTTCCGCCGATGCGGGAGATGCGTATACGGGAGGGTCGCCAGACGTTTTTACGTTTTACATACTCCTCGAACGATGTGACGCTCGACACGCCCCCGTCGGTCATCTCCTCACGCATGACGACGGATCGGGCGGGGTCTATCCATAGCCGACGCGAGACATCGGTCGCCGAGTCCCGTACGGAAATACAGGCCAACGGCGGCTCCCATCGGTATTCGGCAATAGGCCCGGTATATCTGGAAAGATCGATCAGACCGATGGTCGCCGTTTTAAGATCGGCCGCCGGGAGGTCGAGACCCGGTATGGGGGTCGTTCGGTCGTCAGGGTGGCTTTCGAATACGACGTTCTGAGAGGGATAATAGAGCCGGACCCGGTCGTTTTCCATCGTAAGGATGGCCATGATTTGAAAAAGCGGACCGGGAATGTCGATACGAAGATGATCGGGGTGCCGGTACTGGATACGCGCGGCCACCTGGCCTTTGTAACCGTTGAATCGTGCGTTTACGCGGGCGCTGCCTTTGAAGTCCCGGAGACGTTCCGATTCTCGACGGACTCTTTGCAGCAACACGTCGGGCGATACCGGTTCCGGACTGAGGGGTTGGGAAGTACACCCGAAAAGGGTCAGTGCCAAAAACGGTAACAACCAACACCGGAGCATATTAGCGTTGTTCGGCATCCTTTATTTTCTGGCGGATTTTTTGTATCTGTTCTTCGGTAGCGTCGAGTTTCAGCGCTTGTTCCCAGTGTTTGACGGCGTGGCGCGGAGAACCCAGGTCGTTGACGATATCGCCCATGTGGTCGTGGATGGTGGCGCTTTCCCCGTCGTATTGCAACGCTTTCTCGATATATTTGCGTGCTTTTTTAGCCTGCCCCAGTCGATAGTACACCCAGCCGAGACTATCCAAAAAAGCACCGTTGTCCGGTGTCTGCTCAACGGCTTTTTCGATCATCACCCGCGCTTCTTCGAGACGAAGCCCTTTATCCGCCAGAATATAACCCAGATAGTTGAGCGTATAGGGATCGTTCGGTTCCGTTTTTAGCGCGGATTCGAAGGTGGCTACCGCCTGGTCGAACTGCCCGGACTGGTCGTACGATTGTCCCAAAAGAAACAGAATGCGTGGGTTGTCGGGAAATTTCTCCAGTCCCGCTCGGGCGACTTCAATGGCTTCCGTATACTTCTTTTGTTCGGTATGGGCGTAGCCCAGATAAAACCAGAGTTCAGGATCGTTGGGAACCGCTACCGTGCCCTTTCGAAAAATCTCTATACTGGTATCGTAGTTTTTTTGGCGCATCTGGACGACCCCGAGATTTACCCATGCACGGGAGTCGCCGCGATTTCGTTCGATGACCCGCTCAAACTGCGCCGTTGCCTGATCGTAGTTTTTCCGGGACATATAGCTCACGCCGAGATACAGGTTCAAGTCCGGGTGATCGGGCAAATAGGTCATGGCCTGTTGGATGATGTTTTCCGCCTCGGTGTGTTTTTCTTGTCGCATGTAGGCAAGGCTCAGGTTGATCCAGCCACGGGTATCCGTTTTGTCGAGACTGATCACCCGCTGAAACTGTTCTATCGCCGGGGCGTAGTGGTTGTCGTCCAAATATACGTCCGCCAAGTTGAGCCGAAGGTCCACATTTTGCGGCAATACGGACAACCCTTCTTCAAACGTTTTGATGCCTTGTTTTCGGTTTCCCTGATCGATATAGGCATAGGCCAGCGACATCCAACTCCGGGGATATTTTTTGTCTATAACGAGCGCATTTTTGAACTGTTGTATGGCCTGTTTATGATTTTTGTCGTCCAAGTAGACCGATCCGAGATAAAGAAACAGGTCGGGGTCGGTGGGGATCAGCTTGATGGCCTGATGCAACACGGATATCGCTTCGCTTTTGCGTTCCTGTCTGCGGTAGACCAGACTCAGATTGATCCAGCTTCCCGCGTCCGCCGAGTTGAGGTTCGCGGCCTCTTGAAATTCCAGCGCGGCACGGTCCAGTTTTTCCTTCTCCAAAAACACAAGTCCGAGCGTTCCGTGCAAGTCGGCGTTGCGCGGCATTTTTTGAAGCCCTTCGAACAACAGCGTTTCGGCTTCTTCCAACCGCTCATTGCGTCGGTATGCGTTTGCCAGATCGAGCCAGTGACGCGGTGTCGCCGGATCGTGGTCCAACACTTGGCGAAATTCCGTTATGGCTTCGTTTGTGCGACGCATAAACGTCAACACTTCGCCGAGTCGTTGACGGATCGCCATTTCGTTGTTGGGTTTCAACGCGAGTATCTCCCGGTATTCGTCGATGGCCTTGCCCCACTGTTGTTGTTTTTCGTAAATCTGGGTCAGACCGATATGCGCGCGCAGCGAGTTGGGGTATTCGTCGAGCACTTTCTGAAACGCGACGATCGCCTTGTCCGGCATGTTGTGCGATAGATAGGTTTCGGCCAAACGGAAATGAAGATCGGCGGATCGGGGAATCAGTCGTCCCAGTGCTTCGAGCGATTTCAACAATAGCGTGTCGTCTTTTGCGGTTTCAGCGATTTCGGCGAGGGCAAAATGCGCCTCCACATTGTCCGGATCGAGCGCGGTTACCCGTTTGAATGCCTGACGCGCTTGCTCGGTACGGCGAAGATCGTTATGACATTTGGCAAGGACGAGCAGGGCCGCCACGTTGTCAGGGTCCAGCAAAAGGGTTTTTTCGGCGTAGGCCTGTGCTTCCTTGCGTTGCCCGGTTTGATAGTAATCGACAGCAAGCGCGGAAAAGATGGCGGGCGACGAAGAGTCGTAGCGTACAGCTTCGAGATATTCCCGGATGGCGCTTACCAGATCGTTCTGGGCATCGAAAAGACCGCCCCGACCAAAATGTTCAAAGGCGCGTGCCGCGGCGTCTTCTTGGGCCAGCACCGGAGGCGCCGAAAAACTATGTGCCGTCCACAAGCAGATCGCCATGACAAGCGTCGATACGATCCCGCGCACCCGCCCATTCTGTATCGCGCTCATGAAAAGCTCCCTGTAAAGACTACCGCAGAATGCGGGAGACGTCGTTATATAGCACGAAAACCATGATGACAAGCAGCAGGGCCATGCCGGTCTGCTGCCAGATGAGTCGTTGACGCAACGAAAGCGGACGACGGATCAACCCTTCGACACCGAGGATGAGCAACTGGCCGCCGTCCAGCGCCGGAATGGGCAAAAGATTGAGTATGGCCAGATTGATGCTCAGAAAAGCCATAAAACCGAAAAGGCTTCCCGCACCCCGCTGTGCGCTTTCGCCGGCCATCTTGGCAATAGCAAGCGGTCCCCCTACCGTATCCGTGGAAACTTCCCTACTCACCAGTTTTTTGACAAAGGTGATGATAGTCCACGAAACACCGACCACCTGAAGACCTGCATATTGTATCGCTTCTATCGGACCCACTGGGCTCATGTGCAGATGGTCTTCCTGGGTGATCCCGATCCTGCCCACCTTCATCATTTCGCCGTTTTCGGGGTTTACATCGTCGGCTATATCGGGCACGATGCTTGCCTCGAAGGGTTTTCCGTCTCTACGCCATGCGATGACCGTCTCGATACCCGGTCTGGTTTTTATCATATTGACCATTTCATACCATTGCGTAATTGGCTGACCGTCCACCGAGACGATCGTATCGCCGGGCCGCAGGTCCGCCCTCTCCGCAGGAGAACCCGACAAAACGGTGCTGACCGTCGATGCCCTGAAATAATCCAATCCTTTAAGACGCGCCGCCGGATCCGACAGGGTCCCGAAATCGACCGTCGTCGTCGTTTCGACCCCCGCTCGCGCATAACGGACCGAAAAACGCGATAGCGTGGATTCTGCGAATCCTTTCTGCACCTCGTCCCATGTCGTTACCGGTTTTCCGGCAATCTGCGTAATCCGGTCGCTCACCGTCAACCCCGCCGCATCATACGGGCTTCCCCCGTTGACGCGACCGATAGTAGTTGTGTCGATCAGGGCAACTCCGACAAAAGTGAGAAATATCCAAAAGACAACAAAGGCCAACAGGAAGTTCATCATTGGACCGGCGGCGATGACAAACGCACGGGCGCTCAACGACTTTGACTGAAATTCCCACGGTTCGCCCTTCATATCCTCCGAGTCGGGATGTTCACCGGCCATTTTGACGTACCCGCCAAGCGGAACCCACGAAATACAGTACTCCGTATCACCTACAGTCTTACCGATCATTTTGGGTGGAAAACCGAGCGAAAATCGCTCGACTTTGATCCCCATGCGTTTTGCCGCCAGAAAGTGGCCGAGTTCGTGTACGAATACGAGCAATCCAAGCACAAACACGGCCGACAAAATCGTAATCAACATATACCTCCTGCGGTTTCTCTAAGACACATCCGACCATTTGTAAGGTAACACCCGACATAACGGGTTGCCAAACCGTTTTTATACTAACGCCCACCTATGGCTTTGGGTTTCCGGTTTTTTGCCGACATCCAGACGACGGTTAGGTTTTCCCGGTGTGCAGTCGTTCGCGACAAAAGGTGCGTGCCCATGCGTCCGCCGTCATGACGTCGTCGAGCGTCAACCCGTTTCCCGTGGAAGACGGATAGGTTCGAGTATAGACGGACAACGCCTCGTCGATCAAAGCAGGTATTTGGGTAAAGTTGGCCTCCTGCTCCAGAAAGGCGCTGACGGCGATTTCGTCGGCGGCGCTCAACACGGCGGGCAAAGTATGGCCTGCCTGTCCGGCGCGATAGGCGAGGTCCAAACAAGGAAATTTTTCTCTGTCCGGCGGTTGAAAAGTCAGTTGCCATGTCTGTCTGAGATCGAAACGGGGCCAACCCGCCTCCAGCCGTTCGGGATAGGCCAGCGCATACTGGATGGGAAGCCGCATGTCCGGCACGCCGAGTTGCGCCAGAATCGCCCCGTCCTCCATCTCCACCATGGAATGGATGATCGACTGAGGATGGATTACCACGTCGATGCGGGAAAACGGAAGCCCGAACAACCAGTGGGCTTCCAAGACCTCGAAACCTTTGTTCATAAGCGTAGCCGAGTCGATGGTCACTTTGCGGCCCATGGCCCATGTAGGATGCGCCAACGCCTCGCCAGGGGACATGCGGGTCAGGTGTGCAGGATCGGTACGCAGAAACGGCCCACCCGATGCCGTCAAGATGATCCGGTGTATTCGGTCCCGGTCCTGACCGGCCAGACACTGGTGAATCGCGCTATGTTCGCTGTCTACCGGCAGAATCTCCACCCCCGCCCGGCGTGCGGCAGCGGTTACGATCTCGCCTGCCATCACGAGAATTTCCTTGTTGGCAAGCGCAATGGTCTTTTTAGCCTCGATGGCGCGTAGGGTAGGGAGAAAACCGGCACTTCCAGGCAATGCGCTGACGACGATGTCCACCTCCGGATGTGTCACCACGTCGATCAAGCCCTCAAGACCGGTACGAACAGACGGACGGCCATGATAATTCGGTAGTTCCGCTGCAAAACGCTCTTCCATGACAGCAGCGATTTGGGGTCGAAACCGGGCGATCTGCTCGCTAAGGAGTGCGGATCGGCTGTTGGCGGTCAAACCGACGACCGTGAACCGGTCGGGGAATCGGGCGATCACGTCAAGGGTCTGTACGCCCACCGAACCTGTGGAACCGAGGATGGCGATACGCTTCATCTTATTGTCCGGGGTTTCGGGCTATAGAGAGACACGGACGGCAAATTCCGTAAGATAGTAATATACACACGGGGCGACAAATAACACACTGTCAAAGCGGTCCAGCACACCCCCGTGACCGGGGATGATATGCGATGAGTCTTTGATGCCTGCGTCGCGTTTGAGCACCGACTCGGCAAGGTCGCCCGTCTGAGCCACCACGCTACCGATCGTGCCGAGCAGCAGACATTCGGATGGGCTCAGAAAAGGAAACAGCACCGGTCTCAGGGCAAACAATCCCAGCACCGTGCCTACCGTTCCCCCGATAGCGCCTTCTACGGTTTTTCCGGCGCTTACGCGGGGAATAAGTTTATGGCGTCCGACAAAACGCCCCGTAAAATACGCCGCTGTGTCGCAAAACCAAGGGATGACAAAGGCCAGCAACACAGCTCCCATGCCTCGGTTATCGTATTCGGGGGTATCGAGATTGTCCAGCAGAATCAGATGGCTTAACAAACCGCCTGTATACACCACGCCAAACAGACCGGCTCCCGTGTTGAGAAGCGGCGAACGGCTGTCCGTAAGGAAAATCTCGATGGCGGCGGAGAAGAGAACAAAAAACACCAGAATCGGAAGCGCGTGCTGTCCCTCGTTTTGCCATGCGTCCACACACAGCAGACATATCGCCGTCATGCCCGGCAGACGAACCGGGTTGAGCGTCTTGACACGGACGATACCGTAAAACTCCCACAGACCGACAACCGCTACGAGGGTGACAAAACCAAAGACATAAACGCCTCCCGCCCACGTCAGGGCCACGATTCCGGGAATAAAAGCAAGCCCCACCAGAATACGGACCCACACGTTGGAAACGGTCACGGAAGGGGGTCTCCGTCAGGAGGAATGCCGAACTTGGTCGCCGGTCAGCCCGAATCGCCGCTCCCGGAGTTGATAGTCGAGAATGGCTTCGTAGAAATGCTGCCGAGAAAAATCGGGCCAATAAACGGGAGAAACCACAATTTCGGTATAGGCAAGCTGGTACAGCAGAAAATTGCTGATCCGCATTTCGCCGCTGGTGCGGATAAAAAGGTCCGGGTCGAGTAGCCCAGCCGTCTGAAGATATTTTTCAAATAAGTTTTCGTCTATGGCTTCAGGTGGGAATTTACCGTCAAGCACGTCGCGGGAGATACGCTGGGCAGCCTCTATCAGTTCTCTGCGTCCGCCGTAATTGAGCGCCAGATTGAGTCGCAACCCCGAATTGCCAGCCGTCTGCTCGATCGCGTATCCTATCGCTTCTCGTGTCGCATCTGGCAGTTCGTCCCACCGACCGCTTACGGTGATACGCACATTGCTCCGATTGATTTCTTTTACTTCACTACGAACCGTCTGGACGAGAAGCCGCATGAGCGCGTTTACTTCCCATTGAGGACGTTTCCAGTTTTCGGTGGAAAAGGCAAACAGCGTCAACGTCTCCAATCCCAGTTCGCCAGAGGCTCGGACGATCTCTCGAACCGTATTGACGCCGGCGCGATGTCCTACTTGGCGGGGCAGACCGCGCCGTTTGGCCCAGCGTCCGTTGCCGTCCATGACGATTGCAATATGCCGGGGTAGCCGTTTGCGGTCGATCCGGGCAAGAAGAACTTCTTCTGATGGGGAATCCTGATTCATTCGGCTCAAGGGGGAAGGGGGCCGAAAACGGGCAAAAAAAGGGAAGTATCCGAAAGACGCCGTGCTTGCGGCGGTCAGATCTCCATGATCTCGGCTTCTTTACGCTGGATGACGTGGTCTACGTCCTGAATATGACGGTCCGTCGCCTCCTGAATCGTCTTCTGGAAACGCTTGCTTTCATCTTCGGAAATGGCACCGTCCTTTTCTTCTTTCTTGAGCCGGTCGAGACTGTCCCGGCGGACGTTACGAACGCTGACCTTGATCTCCTCACCCAGCTTACGGATCAGTTTGACGTATTCTTTGCGTCGCTCTTCGGTCAAAGCCGGAACCGGGATGTGCAAGACGTTGCCGTCGCTGCGAGGCATGAGACCGAGTTCCGATTTTTGAATGGCCCGCTCGATCAAGGGAATCGATTTTTTATCCCACGGTTGTACCTGAATTGTCTTGGGATCGGGCGTGGTCACGCTGGCTACCTGATTGAGTGGGACCATGGCTCCGTAGGCTTCTACCCGAATGTTGTCGAGAAGCGCCGGGCTGGCCTTGCTCGTCCGAATGCCGGCAAGTTCCTTGCGCAACATCTCCATCGAGTGGTCCATCTTGTGGGTCATCTCGGAAAGAATCTGTTTGGCGTCCATGCCCGGTCTCCTCTATTCGCTACCCAACTCGTACCGGATAAAACGGCGCACCACGATGTTTTCTCCCAACGTGGCGACGGCGTCCGTAATCAGATCTTTTACCGTCTTGTCGGTATCACGGATAAAGGGCTGTTCAAGCAGACAATTTTCCTGATAGAATTTCTCCAAACGCCCCTGAACGATACGTTCGACGATTTGGGCCGGTTTGCCTTCATTGAGGGCTTGATTTCGGAAAATGTCCATTTCCTTTTCCGCGGCTTCCTGCGGTACGTCGGCGCGTTCGACCGCAAGCGGCTTGGTGGCGGCTACCTGCATGGCGATATCCCGTGCCAGCGTCTGAAACGATTCGTTGCGTGCTACAAAGTCCGTTTCGCAGTTGATCTCCACCATGGTGGCAATGCGGCTTCCGGGGTGGACATAGGTATGGATGATACCTTCCTTCGCCTCGCGGGAGCTTTTTTTTGTAGCCGACATGATCCCTTTTTCACGGAGAAAGGTGATGGCCTTTTCCATATCGCCGTCCGATGATTCGAGCGCCTTCTTGCAATCCATCATTCCCGCGCCGGTTTTGTCCCGTAGGGCTTTTACATCTGCTGCCGATACTGCCATGAATGCGTCTGTTTAAGCGCCGGTAATCCGGGCGCTATGGCCGCCTTTCCTCAGCCCGTTGACCGATTCGGTCACTCACCCTATCAGGTCGTCTCTTCCTGTTCTGTCTCGTCGTCGTCTTTCTTTTCCTGCATCAACTGCTCGCGTCCGGTGCGCCGTGTTCCGTCTTCCGCGGCATCCGCGATGATTTTCGTGATCAGACTGATCGAACGCAACGCATCGTCGTTGCCGGGCACAGGATAGGTGATCAGATCGGGATCGCAGTTGGTATCCAGAATGCTGACGACCGGAATATCCAGCGCATTGGCTTCCGCCACCGCGATTCGCTCTTTACGGGCATCCACGACAAAGAGTATACCCGGCAGACGACGCATATTCCGAATGCCGCCCAGTACGCGCTCCATGCGGTCGCGTTCTTTTTCGAGTCCTGCAGCTTCTTTCTTGGTCAGCGCGTCGAAGATGCCGTGCTCTTTCATCTTCTCCAACTCTTCAAGCCGCTTGATACTGGACTGGATCGTCGTAAAATTGGTCAACATCCCGCCCAGCCAACGTTCGGTGACATAAAACATCCCACACCGAACCGCTTCTTCCGTGATGACCGGTCGCGCTTGTTTTTTCGTGCCGACAAAAAGTACGGAATCTCCGTTTTCGACCGCCGTGCGGACCGCTTGATAGGCCTGCTCGATATTTCTGAGTGTCTTCTGCAGATCGATGATGTAGATGCCGTTGCGCTCCGCAAAGATGAATTTTTTCATCTTGGGATTCCAGCGCCGCGTCTGATGACCGAAATGAACGCCTGCCTCCAGCAAGTCCTGCATAGTCGGAATAGCCATACCCGGTTGCCGTCTCCTTGTTCGCGTTCCCGCCCTCTTTGCCGCCGCCGGTCTTATGCGACCGAAAACAAGAGCAAGGATTCGGGAACAGCCATGATTAACGTTTCGAGAACTGGAATCGTTTGCGTGCGCCTGCCATACCGTATTTCTTGCGTTCTTTTTCACGCGGGTCACGGGTCAGCATGCCATGCGCCCGCAGCGTCCCGTGAAGCGTCTCGTCCATCCGTTGCAGGGCTCTGGCAATACCCAGACGCAACGCGCCCGCCTGTCCTGACAGGCCACCACCGAGCGTTTCGGCGACCACCACCACCCTGTCGCCGACACCGGCCACGTTCAACGGCTCCTGAATCGCCGCTACAAGACCCGGACGGTTGAAATAAACCAGCAAGTCCTTGCCATTTACCGAATGCGCGACATCGCCTTTGCTCGGACGCAGCCATACTTTGGCAATGGCGCTTTTACGCTTTCCTACCGCATGAAAGCCCTCTTTCTGAGCATCCATCTACACCGACCTCCCCATAGTTAGAGTTCTTTCGATTCCGGGCGCTGCGCATCGTGCGGATGGGCAGCGCCGTTGTATACGCGAAGTTTTCGATACATCTGCCGACCCAAAATGTTGTGCGGAAGCATGCCTTTGATCGCCATCCGCACCACACGCTCCGGGTTCCGGGAAAACAACTGCTCGTAAGAAACGGTTTTCAATCCTCCCGGATAACCACTGTGGTGACGGTACAGCTTGTCCTGCGCCTTGTTCCCCGTCACCCGTATTTTGCTTGCGTTGACGACGATCACATGATCGCCGTTATCGACGTCCGGCGCATACAGCGGTTTGTGTTTGCCTCGCAGAATCTGGGCGACCGCGCTGGCCAACCGGCCCAGCACCATGCCGCTTGCATCGACGACGTGCCAGTTGTGCTGCACGTCCTGCTGTCGTACGGTCGGTGTTTTCATGGTCTTTACATGCACTCCTTGTAGATGAAATATGAACGTAACGATACTGTTTTTTCTTTAATCCGTGCGGTAGCGAATCTTTCTTTACTTTTCAAATCGTCTATCCGCTCATCAGAGCGGCCAGACTTTTATCGTACGGAAAACGGGCGACCCCCCGTTCCGTAACGATGGCGCTTACATAAGCCGCCGGTGTAACGTCAAAAGCCGGGTTATACACCCGCACACCGTCCGGAGCCGTGCGCCGACCCAACCCTTCGGTTACCTCCGAGGCATGACGCTCCTCGATGGGAATAGACACTCCGGTCCGTATCGTCATGTCGATGGTGGTACTGGGAGCCGCTACGTACACGGGGATGTCGTGCGCGCGAGCCAGCACCGCCACGCCATACGTTCCGATCTTGTTGGCTACGTCTCCGTTGGCGGCAATACGATCCGCACCGACGACCACGCAATCGATTTTGCCTTCTTTCATGACCTGCGCCGCCATGTTGTCGCAGATCAGCGTCACGTCGATGCCTTCTTGAACCAGCTCCCATGCCGTAAGACGCGCGCCTTGAAGAACGGGCCGAGTTTCATCGGCAAAAACGCGGATGTTTTTTCCTTCTCGATGCGCCTGATAGATGACCGAAAGCGCCGTTCCTGTGCCTGCCGTCGCCAGCGCCCCGGCGTTGCAATGGGTAAGCACTGTTTGCCCCGTTTCGATCAGCACCGCTCCGTGAATACCGATATGTCGGCACATGGCTTCGTCTTCCGCGCGGATGGCGAGGGCCTCGCGGGTCAGTACGGTTTTGACGGCCTCTATTCCGTTCGCAGCGTTTTCGTCGGCCACGCGGCGCATACGTTCCAGCGCCCAGAACAGATTGACTGCGGTTGGGCGCGTGGCCGCCAGCACGGCGACTACGGTATTCAGTTCCTCTTTGAACGCCGCGTACGAACCAGCCCGCGAGTCTTGGACGCCGAGTACGACGCCAAATGCCGCTGCCACGCCGATCGCCGGTGCGCCGCGAACCTTGAGCGTCTTGATCGCCGTCTCCATCTCCCGATAATCCCGATAGGTCTCGTATACCACCTCGCCGGGCAGACGGGTCTGGTCCAAAAGCGTACAAGTTCTATCCGCTTCGTTCCATCGTATCGTCGTAAATTTCATGCGTGTGTCCATCAAATGCGAAGCATGTTGAAAAATCGTTCCAAGCGATGCTCGATTTCGTGCGTCATCAGCATTTCGAGCCGGCGAACGGAAAAGTCTTCTACGTTGAACGACGCCATGACCGAGCCGTGAACCATCGCCTTTTTCAGTCCATCGTCTCCCGTGTCTGCGGATCGGGCCAGATACCCGACAAACCCGCCGGCAAACGAATCGCCGGCCCCGGTAGGATCGGTCACGGAAAGCACCGGAAATGCGGGAACGGCAAAATAGGTGTCGCCGGTGACCAGAGTCGCACCGTGTTCCCCGCGTTTTATCACCACGGCACGCGGTCCCAAAGCCAGAATTTTGTGCGCGGCGCGTGCAAGGTTATGGTCTTCCACAAGCTGACGCGTTTCGCTATCGTTGAGAATCAGCACGTCCACACGGGAAAGCGTTTGCATCAGGACGTCTTTTTTTCCGGTGATCCAAAAATCCATCGTGTCGCATACCACAAGCTCCGGTGCGGCCACCTGTTCCAACACCCGCCCTTGAAGTTCGGGGTCTATATTGGCCAGAAAAACGTACGGTCGTTCACGGTGACGATCCGACAGTACCGGTCGAAAATCCGCAAACACGTTGAGTTGTGTATCGAGCGTCCGGCGGTCGTTCATGTTGGGTTCGTATTCACCCGCCCACCGGAACGTTCGTCCTTCTACCGTCTGAAGCCCGGACAGATCGACGTCTCGTTGCCGTAGGAACGAAAGCAGGTCGTGCGGGAAATCCTGTCCCACCACGGCTACGATATCGACGGGAGCAAAAAAACTGGCCGCCGCCGAGAAATAGGTCGCCGATCCGCCTATCGCCTCTTCTACTCCCCCAAAGGGTGTTTTGACCGAGTCAAACGCTACAGAACCCACGACCAATATGCTCAATCGCTTCTCCTCGCTATCCGCCTGCCTGCTGTTCCTGTACGCCGGCCTCTGTCATTCGGAGGATTTCTCCCGTGACCGGATCCAACTCGAAGCGAATCGACGGCGCGTCTCCCCACAACCGTTCCAAACCGTAAAAATGCCGCACTTCGGACCGGAAGACATGCACCACTACGTCGACATAGTCGATAAGAACCCAGCGCGAGGTCTGTGTTCCCTCCACATGCCAGGGGCGCACACCCGTCTTTTCCAGTGTTTCCGTAATCCCTTCCACTACCGCTTTGAGTTGCGGCTCTGACCCCACCGATCCGATGACAAAATAATCGGCAATGGGAGAAACCCGTTGCAAGTCCAACAGACGCACGTCCGTCGCTTTTTTGTCAAGCATGGAAAGCGCCGCATGTTCTGCCACTTCAAAGGGAGTAAGGGTCATACGCTAATCATCGTAAAACAGCAACCGATCATAATCTTGTCCTATGATGGCGGTAACGTCCACCATCCGGTCGTCGTTCCGCTGGCGGACGACGTTGGGCGTGCCAAGCGCCTGCGCTACCGCTGCCGCCGCTTCCGAAACCGTTTCCTGGCCGCTGCGGTCGAGTACTATCGTCTCCGGAAAGTTGAAATGCTCCGCATTTTCCATGTTGACAACGTCAAACCCTTGCTTTCGGAGGTATTTGAGCATCGCCTGACTGACAGCCGGGTCCCCGCACCCGTTCAAAATTTCCACCTGCACATGGACAAACGAGGGAGAGGGTTGCTCCGGCGGAGCACTCAACGGCTCAACCGGCGTATTGCCTCCCGTCATCAGCGTATACAAAAAAAAGACGTTGACACCGACCAATAAAACAATCATCCCCTCCAGCAGCCACAACCGGAACGATTTGCGTCCGGAGCCGCCGGATTTGTCATCTATCCCTGGCAGATGCCGGTTTCGCCGCCTCAGCATGGCATCTCTACGGTCGAAGACGTCACGATCCGCCTTCCGCGTTGCTGTATAGGATCAGGAATCTCGAAACCTGTCGGAGAAAGAAACGCAAAACGGGGGCCGCGCTGCGAGGAATCAAAACCTGACGTCATCCGGCATATCACACCCTTTCCACTCCAGACGGCGGTATCAGTCATCCCTGTCCGGCTAATACGATGCGGCCCCTCAATCCCGGAAGTTCAGGGAGGCCGGGACGGACGCATCGTCCTGCTCCCACGGGGAAGCAGCGTGCGGATAGGAACGCCCCCATCCATGCGGCTGCGATACGCTGTACCCTACGTATATCGACAGTTTTTCGCTGGGCCGGTAAAGAAACTCGAAACCGGGCAACACCCGCGTCGTGCCGCCAGAAGGCTTTGCCCCCGGGGACGTGCCGAGCAGAAAACGCTCGATCCCTACCTGTACGCGAAGCTGTGCCGAAGCAGACATCCGATAGCTGAGCGTATTCGTGTAAAGTCCCCGCAGATTGCCACCTTGGCTGCCGGACTGAAACGCCATTGTATAGCCGTGCGACATCGAAAAACGAGCCGGATCCATCCAGCCAAATGTTTTGGTTTTTGCAGGAGACAAAAGCGAAAAGGGCGTAAAAGAACGCAGAGACCGAGGTGGGGTGGCTTCCTGTGCCGAACCGGAACCCGAAAGACAAAACAGTGCGATAAATGCCCCCACCCATCTACCCGTCGTTCTTACCATGATTTTCACTCCGACAACGCTTGTTTTAACCCTTGAATGCAAAAACCATTAACGGCGTAATATAACCTCTCTCGCAAGGCTTGTCAACTTTTTTTTGCTTGATAGACAAGGATATATCCGCGTCGGACGGGTTGCTTTCCGGGTGAAAATATCAGACCCTCCGAGCCAGAATCGCCCCGGAAAACGCCAACTGCTCGGGCGTATTGATCCCCAGCGTTTCCTCCGGATATTCGGCGGCTATCCCCTCTACCCGATATCCCCGTTCGTGAAGAAGCCCGACCGTGTCCGTAAGATAGTATTCTCCTTGTTGGTTCAAAGGTTTGAGCAGCGTCAGCATCTCCAACAAAAGCGGTGTTTGGAAACAGTACGTGCTCGTATTGACCTCGCGGATGTTCTTTTCTTCGGGACGGGTGTCTTTTTCTTCGACGATACGCACCACTCGTCCATCGGGGTCGCGGACGATACGTCCGAAACCAAACGGTTTCTCTATCCGGGCCGTCAACAGCGTCACCGCCGCCTGTGTAAAACGGTGTCGGGTCACCATGTCGCTAAGCGTTTCGGGGCGCAAAAGCGGTGTATCCCCCGCCAACGCGAGCATATCTCCCTCATAACCCCCCAGATACGGCGACGCCTGCATCACCGCATATCCCGTACCCAGCAGTTCGCGCTGTTCCACAAACTCCACCGGATAGCCGGCCAGTGTTTCCATGACCGCCTCCGCCTGATGCCCGACGATCGTCAAAATACGCTCCGATCCTACTGCCATAGCGGTTTCGACGACATATTGGATCATAGGACGCCCGCCTATCGGATGAAGCACCTTGGCAAGATCGGACTTCATCCGGGTTCCCTTGCCCGCCGCCATGACGACGGTGACAAGACCGACATTACGAGATAAAGCAAGAGGGTTCATGAACAGGACTCCCAAGAAGGGGTATACGGTTTTACCAGATCGTCTACCGGACCGAGTGACTCCAGTAGCGAAGCCACAGAACACTGCAGGACGGGATGAACGAATTCGGGGAGTATTTCGGCAAGGGGAACGAGCACAAAAGCACGTTCCGCGCAACCCGGATGCGGGAGGGTAAGATCGGGCGTGGTCACGATCCGGTCGCCGTAAAACAACAGATCGAGGTCTACGGTGCGCGGGCCGTTGGGTAGGGTTCTTACCCGCCCGGATCGTCGCTCAACGGTAAGAAGCGTCGCCAGCAAGTCGTGAGGAGAAAGAAGAGTTTCTACGGCCAACGCTCCGTTCAAAAAGCGAGGTTGCGCCGTGTATCCTAAGGGAACCGTCTCGTACCACGAGGATCGACGTACGATGCGCAGAGTTTCATAGGTCGCAAGCAGGGTGACGGCCTGAGTAAGATTTCGAAGCCGGTCCCCGATGTTGCCTCCGATTCCGATAGCGGCGAGCGTCATGGGTCAGGCTTTGCGGCGACGGATTTCCACCTCGATCACGCCGACAGGGCCGGGCATGCGCACCTGTGGTTTTCGGATGCGTATCATCGCCTCCAGCACCGGAAAGACACGAACGATTTCGCCGGCGATCCGTTCGGCCAGCGTTTCCATCAGCGCACAGGACGGGCCGGATACGATGTGTTCTACGATGTGGTACACCTCTACGTAATCCACCGTATCTGAAAGCGCGTCGGAAATACCCGCCTGTCGGGTATTGACGCTTAGTTCGACATCGACCTCGAATATCTGTCCGTGGGTTTTCTCGTCGACAAACACGCCGTGATGGCCAAATACGCGAATCTGCCGGATACGGATGCGGTCGTCGCTCATGGCCGTTTCAAACCGGCGAGGGCTGGATAATTCGGCGACGCAGTCGCAGACGGTTCTCCATCTTTTCCATGCGATCGGCGACGGCGCGAAATTCGACTTCCGGTGCATTGAGCGAAAGACGTACATAGCCTTCGCCGTATTCGCCCATGTAGGAACCGGGGACCACGAAAACACCGGCTTTGCGGAGCAGGACGCAAAATCGGACGGAAGAGTAGCGGGGTGGAACACTGATCCATGCGTATACGCCACCCTTGGGTTTGCGCGGTTTCCATCCCACTTGTTGGAGATTGTCCACCAGGGTGTCGCGTCGCTGCATATAACGGGAGATGGTTTCTTCTATGGAAAAATTCAAATTCGGTTCTTCCAGTGCCGCCGCCGCCGCTCGCTGGACCGCAAGAAAAGAAGCGCTCTCCACATGCTGGGTCAGTTGCGACAACGCCGAAAGAACGGCGGAATTTCCGACCGCGACACCGATGTCCCACGGATGACCACCCAGCACGATAGAAAGCGAAAAAAGCTCGACACCTGCATCGATACCACCCGGAGCTTGAAGCAGACTGGGGGTTTCGTAGTCGTCGTAAGCGAGAAGTGCGTGTGTGGCATCGTGACAGACGATGATGTTGTGTCTACGTGCAAAATCGACGACGTTGCGAAAAAAACTCAAATCGGCGACAGCACCCGTCGGGTTGTTGGGGTAGCTGAGAAACATGAGTTTGGCTTCGCCTGCAACCACCGGATCGACCTGAAGCAGATTGGGCAGATAGTCGTTGCGTTCAAGCAGTGGCAAGGCATGCACACGCCCTCCGGCCATAATGGCTCCGGATCGATACGCCGGATACGCGGGGTCGGGCACGAGAACCGTTTCGCCGGGGTTGACCAGCGCCAGCGAAAGACACGAAGCGCCGATCTTGGTGTTGACAAGCGGCAGAATTTGCGTCGCCGGATCAAGTTCTACATCGAAACGATGGACGAACCACCGGGCAAAGGCTTCGCAAAACTGCTGTGAAGCGTCCGGCAAGTCCTGGCCCGAAACGCCAATTTCCTCGATCGCCGCGGTCATACACGCCAGTACGGGATCACGGCGTGTCCCTTCTATCTTGCCGACCGTGAGATCGATGTGACCGACGCCGCGGGCGGCAAGCCGTTGTTTATAACGGGCCAGTTCCGCTGCAGGGAACGGCGGCATCCGATGAAGCCGTTCCGCCTTTTCGATGACCATGCGTCGCCGCATATCGAGTTTCCGTATAAGAGGAGCATTTTTTCTGCGTTTGGGGCAGAAATATAGAAGAACGGATAGGGGGGTCAAGAAAAAAACACCCCTGCCAGTCTGGCCAGGGGTGTTTTATAGCTTTAGCTGCGGAAAAATGCGCCAATAGACAAGCCTTCGACGCCCCGTTCGCCCTGAGTGTGCCGAAGGACGAACGGGGATCTTGCCGGGCTTAGTACATCCCGCCGCCGTGCGAATGCGGCATGACCGGCGCTTTTTCTTCTTCCGGCATTTCCGCGATCAGGGCCTCGGTCGTAAGTAGCATCCCCGCGATGCTGGAGGCATTCTGCAGGGCGACGCGCAACACCTTCGCCGGATCGATGACACCGGCATCGATAAGATCGCAGTAGACGTCGGACTCGAAATTGTATCCGTTACCGCCGGTCGAATCTTTGACCTTCTGAACGATGATGGAGCCTTCCAAACCGGCGTTGGCGGCCAGTTGGCGGATCGGTGCTTCGAGTGCACGCCGCACGATGCCGACACCGATAGCCTCGTCACCGCTGGCTTGCACGCCTTCCAGTCCGGTCAGCGCACGTACGAATCCTACGCCACCCCCCGGCACGACACCTTCTTCCACCGCAGCCTTGGCGTTGTTGAGCGCATCTTCGACTCGGGCCTTTTTCTCTTTCATCTCCGCTTCGGTCGCCGCACCCACCTTGATGACCGCCACGCCACCGGCCAGTTTCGCCAGTCGCTCCTGGAGTTTCTCGCGGTCATAGTCCGATGTGGTCTCTTCGATCTGCGCGCGAATCTGCTTGATACGTCCCTGAATGGCATCTTTTGCGCCGATTCCCTCGACGATCGTCGTATTGTCCTTGTCGATGGACACCCGCTTGGCCGTGCCAAGGTCTCTGAACGTTACGTTTTCGAGTTTGAAACCCGCATCCTCGGAGATCAGCGTGCCACCGGTCAGAATGGCGATATCTTCGAGCATGGCCTTGCGGCGATCCCCGAAACCGGGAGCCTTGACCGCCGCCACTTTGAGCATGCCGCGCAGTTTGTTGACTACCAGCGTGGCAAGCGCTTCACCCTCTACATCCTCGGCGATGATCAAAAGGGAACTGCCGCTCTGGGCGACTTTTTCCAGTACCGGGATGATGTCCTTGAGTGCGCTGACTTTCTTTTCGTAGATCAAAATCCTCGGATCTTCGAGCACTACCTCCATGGCCTCCGCATCGGTCACAAAGTATGGCGACAGATACCCTCGGTCGAACTGCATCCCCTCGACAACGTCCAGCGAGGTATCCATGCTTTTGGCTTCTTCTACCGTGATGACGCCGTCCTTGCCCACTTTTTCCATCGCATCGGCGATCAGATCGCCGATCGTGGAATCACCGTGCGCGGAAATCGTTGCAGATTCGGCGATTTCCTTCCGACCCGCCACAGGTTTGGCGGCACGAGAAATCTCCTTGACGACCGCATCGACGGCTTTGTCGATACCGCGCTTGAGGTCCATCGGGTTTGCGCCGGAGGTTACGTTTTTCAGACCCTCGGCAAAGATCGCCTGTGCCAGCACCGTGGCGGTTGTCGTTCCGTCGCCGGCCACATCGCTTGTCTTGGACGCGGCTTCCTTGAGCATCTGCGCGCCCATGTTCTCGTATTTGTCCGGCAGTTCGATCTCTTTGGCGACCGTGACACCGTCGAGCGTAAACGTCGGAGAGCCAAACTTCTTGTCGAGCACTACGCAACGCCCTTTCGGCCCCATGGTGACCCGCACCGCATCGGCAAGAATATCGACACCCCGCTTTAATGCCTGGCGGGCTTCTGCATCGAATGAAAGCTGTTTAGCAGCCATTTTACTCCTCCATGCTTATTCTTGTAACCTTTTGGTATATGAACGAATAGGCTCAAAATTTGGCAAAGAAAGCCTTTGAGTGATAAATATAGCCGGGCTACCCCAAACACGCAAGTGTTTTTTTTGGCTCAGGCTTTTGCAAGACGAAGAGAAACAGAGACGAACGATCAGAGGCGAAGACGAAGTGTGCCCGAACTGACGGAAATACGCGCCGAGTCGTTTTCGAGCAAAAGACTCCCGTCGTCGTTGAGACCCACGACCACGCCGGTGGTGGTCTGGGTTATGTCCGTCACCTCAACGGTGCGTCCGCACCAAGCCAGATGCTTGGACAGAGAGGGCAGAAACGGGGCAAATCCCTCGTGAAGATATTGCTGATACACCTGTTCGAACCTTTCGATCAGCCGACACAACAGACGCTGCCGTACGACGATCTTTCCCGTCACGGTCCGGAGCGAGGTAGCGGTTTTTTGCAACTCCGGTGGAAACTGTTCGATCTCGTGGTTTACGTTGATCCCCATCCCCACGACCACGCAAGGCCCCTCGCGCGGCATCGTCTTGGCCTCTCCGAGCACGCCCGCCACTTTGCGGTCTTCGATCAGAAGGTCGTTGGGCCATTTGATACAGGAAGAAACACCGGTCGTCTCTTCGATGGCCTGCGCCGCGACATGCGCCGCGCACAGCGTAAGCAGCGGCAGGTGTCGTCCCGAAATGCGTGGGCGAAGCAAAAAGGATACCCAAATACCGGTTCTGGGGGGCGAATACCATACGTTGCCGCGACGACCCCGACCGGAAGTCTGCTCTTCCGCAAAGGCTATCGTGCCTTCCGGAGCGCCGCGCAACGCCATATCCATCACCCGATCGTTGGTAGAGGTTACCCGTTCCCGGAACTCCATCGGATGACCAAAACGCATCGTGTTCAGTTCGCGCCGGATTTGATTGATGTCGTAAACATCTTGTTCCATTGTACCGTGCTTTGCCCGAAAATCCGTCCGTTGTAGTCATATCCAAAAAGCAAACAAAGCAATATATGTCGCCTTCTCTGGTCGTCAATCGGAATCTGTGGGTGGATAGACGCTTCGTCTTTGCCCTGTCTCTTGCTTTGCGCTATATTATGCAAAACCGGCCCGAATCTTTTTACCCTTCGACATTTCTTGCAAGGAGATCCCGTGATACTGGACAAAGACCGTTTTATGGAAGAAGGTTATCTTGTCTTGCGCAATGTGATTCCTCCGGATCGGTTGGCCTCGCTACGCGCGGCCTACGAGACGCTGGTGGACCGTCAGCGGGCGATTTGGGCACAATCCCCGTCGGGCAATGTCTGGGAGATTTCGCCCCAGCCGCGTCTGGCGCTCGATCTCACCCCGGAACTGATCGACGACAAGACCGCAAACACCGTTGAATGCTGGCTGGATGACAATACCCTCGGTGTCAGCCAGGAATTGCTCGCCGCACCCGACGCGGGTGTCACCCAGATGATGCTCATGTGCAACCCCGTCCGGGACCACGGACCGGCCAACTGGCATCGAGACGTCCATCCCATAGATACGGCTCCGCTGGAAGCCTATCTCCTCGATCTGGCCGAAAACGGTCCCCGCTATGTGCAGTGGAACATCTCCCTCTACGACGACGACGTACTCTGGGTCGTTCCCGGCAGCCATCTGCGGATCAACACCGAAGCGGAAGACCGGTCGATTCTTGCCGATCCCAAAGCCCCCGTACCCGGCGGCGTGCAGACACATCTCAAAGGCGGCGACGGCGTCGTGTATATCCTCCCCATCCTGCACTGGGGCAGCAACTACAGCACCCAACTCCGTCGTACCATCCACGGCGGATACAGCAACTATACGGCGTATTCAAATTTGGCGTTTGTCCATCATCTCAGCCCGGAGTCGCGGGCGGCCTTCGAACGGTGGGCCGCCCGGACCGAACGGATGAAAGACCATACCGAAGCCGCCCTGCGCGCGGTCATCCGGCGGGACGGTCCCGCCTATCTCGAAGCGCTTGATCGGATTCATCCGGGCAGAGGCGAGCAGGGAAAACGGCTGAGCACCGTTTATCTGTGCAAGGCGGCGTTTTTCATATATCTTGCCAAACATCCCGGTCTCGAAGACATTCCGGCCCCGCTGCATCATGCGGCAAAAGGCGGACATCCCGGAACGCTGAATTGGGGACCGGATTTTGCAGGTCGGTTTTCCGTCGAAGAAGCCGATACGCTGTGGCAGAGATTCGAAATCGTGGACCGCCGACTTCAGGCCGACGAACCGTTTTTCGAACCTGGATTTCAGTCAGGCCCCATGCGGTATTTCTTCAACCGGATGCCCGACGAACTGACGGTCGATCGTTTTATCGCCGGATGGGGCGCATGAGAAGGGAACAGACATGACGGATTTGAAACGACAGTTGGAACACATCCGCGAAAAGTTCAGGACCAGCAGGCTGACGGAACCGGATATCGACGCGGCGCTTGCCCTGATCGGTACGGACAAACCGCCCCGCCAGAGCCTGCTATATATTCAGGCGTCTTCTACACATCCGTATTCGGGTGTCGTCGGGATCAGCATCTATGAAGAAGGAAAACATCAGGACGCGCTCGATGAAAAGGGCGAGATGCTGTACAAATCCATCCGCGAAGCGCTCGACGACGGCTGGCGTATCGTCAAGTTTCCTGAAATGGCACTGGCGATGGACGAACAAAACAACTACGGACTGGGATACGAATTTATTCTGGAACGATGGAGGTAGCGACTGTGGTCTCGATGCCTTTCAATAGAAAAATGGATTGCGCTCCGACACTTACGGACAAGGAAGTGATCAACTTCTGCCGGAACGGGTATCTGATCCTGCCGGGCGTGGTTCCCGACGAAATCAACCGCCGGACAGTCGAGTATCTGGATACGGTGGACGACACCTACGAGCCGACACCGATCATGGAGCAGGATTGGTTTGTCGAAGGCGTGCTCATGAATCCGCAGGCCGCTGGCGCGGTTCGCTCGCTGCTCGGTTGCGACTTTACCTTGCCGGCGATCATCAGCAACCACCGGGGGGCGCTACCCTGCGCCGGTCAAGGCTGGCATCGAGACGGCGGGTCCGTATACACCGACAAGCTGGAGTATCTCCAGGTGTTTTACATTCCGGAGACATGCACGGACGACATGGGGCCGACGGTGCTACTCCCCGGTTCGCATTTCATGCGTATCAAAGCGCCCATGATGGCGCATCTGGGCACGCTCCGGGGAACCGTATCCACCGCCGGTCCTGCCGGCTCCATCTTTCTGACCGTATATTCGATCTGGCACAAACGTTCCGCCGCCACTTCCGGACCGCGTGGACGCAGCAAATTCCGTAACCTTCTTAAATACAACTACTGGCGTACCGAACCCCCCCGCCGCGACTGGATCGTAGAGGGTGACATCGACTTCAACGTGATCGACTTCAACCCCCCCGCCGGGTATTTCGAGCAGTTTCAGGGCGGTTTGGCCGCGGCACGCATGTTTTGCTGGCTTTCGGGCATAAGCGACGAATACGAAAAACGCGGCGGACAGTGCTGGCCTATCGTCCATACGGTACGGAAAAAAACCAACCAGATGGGTGTTCCGCCCTCGCTCGCCAATCCGCCGACAGGCTGACCCATGACGCAGGACCGTCTGAGTAACCTGTTGGAGCAACATGCCTTTCTGTACGGCATTATATGCCGGGACGCGACCCCGATCGACATCGAACTGATGGCGCAGTCCGGGTTTCATGTGGTATGGCTCGACCGGGAGCACAGCAGTCAGTCCATGACGGACCTGCTCGGATTGTCCAGAACGGTCGAGCATCTGGGTATGGTTTCCATGATTCGTCTTTCCGAGATCACACGCGCACAGGCGCAGACCGCGCTCGACGGCGGTATCCGGATATTGGCGGCTCCGGATGTGCGAACCGGAGAAGACGCGGCCCGGCTGGTCCGTCTTTCCAAATACCCGCCGATGGGCCGGCGCGGTGTATCGACAACCGGCGCGGGCGCGGGATATGCGCTGGGAGCGGATGCCCGTCGGACGCTGGACGAGGTCGATGCGGCCACCAAGGTGATGGTGATGATCGAAAGCGACGAAGGAAATGAAAATCTCGACGCCATTCTCGCTACCCCGGGGGTGGATATGCTCACGATCGGGCCGCTCGACTGGGGAACGAGTCTGGGGTTGTACGGAGACGCAGCCCGGACGCATCTCATGCCCAAGATCGAGCGGACGCTACGCCATGCGGTCGCTGCCGGTCGAATCGCCGCCATGTACACGCCGGATGGAGAGACCGCCCTGCGATATCGGAATTGCGGGGTTCGCATCTTTTTTGTCGGAGAAGACGTGGTGATGAAAAGACGCAATATGGAGCAGACGCTTAGCACCTTTTCCGTCTTGCTCGGTTAACGGAGAGAGTACCCATGAAAATCACCAACATCGAACTGTTTCGCATCAACCCAAAGCTGGCCGCGCGCAATGCCGGTCAAAAACCGCGTTTTTCGGGTATCGACACACAGACCGTCTACCGGGTGACGACCGACAACGGAATCAAAGGGTACGGCGATCACCGGGGGCACGCTTCGATGTCGCCGCAGGAAATCGATCGTTTTGTCGGAACCAGTCCGTTCGACTATATCAACGCGGAACTTTCGACCGGGCTTATGGGTGCGCTGTACGACGCGATGGGCAAACATCTCGAAGTCCCCGCGTATAAATTGATGGGACAAAAGGTGCGTGAGCGTGTTCCGGTGGCGGCATGGACGCGTCCGGCGTCTCCCGAAGATCTGGCCAAAGAAGTACAACGTGCAGTGGCAGAAGGGTATATGATATTCAAGATGCATACCTGTGAGCACTACGACGTCATGGCACAAAACCGGGCGGTGGAATCGGTGGCGCCGGAAGGGTTCCGGATGCATTACGATTTCAACCACAACCGTCCGGCCGCGGCGGTGTTCCGGCTGATAGACGATCTGGAGAAGTCGCGTGTCGTCGGGTTTATCGAAGATCCGATTCTCTGGTCCGACCCTGCGGGTTGGCGGCGGTTGCGCGAGCAGACCAAAATTCCGCTGTTGATGCATGTTCCGCCGCTGGCAGGTGGAGAGATCGTGTTGGGGGCGGCCGATTTGTACATGATCGGGGAAATCGGTATCGGAGCGAGCATACGCCGGGGGTTTGCCTGTGCCGAAGCCAAATTGTCCACCGTTATCCAGATGACCGGCGGCACGCTGTGCAAGGCGATGGCGCTGCACCTGGGTGCGGTGATACCCCATGTCTCGCACTGCATCACGCTGGACGATCAGTATGACGAAGACGTCACCGGAGGCCGGATCGAGATCGCCGAAGGCAGTTCGCCCGTTCCCGAAGGACCAGGGTTGGGTGTCGAAGTGGACGAGCGTGAACTCGAACGTATCGCCCGAAACCCGATTACCGTCATTCCCCGGCATATCGGCAAACTGAGGTTGCCCGGCGGGCATACCTATTATTCGATCGGGTATCCGAACGTAAACCGGGTAACCGGTTTTCCGGAAGGCAACATCCGGGGTGTCTATCTCGAAGTGTGGGACGAAGATGGTTCGCCGGAGTGGCAGGCGACCTACGAACGAATCGAAAAAAGCGGCCCTTATCTTGCCCGCACCGGAGCGTAAAGCCACCGACCATAAAAAGACACCCACGAGGACCAGGTATGAACGAAGAATTGGCTTCCGCGGTTACACACTTGGAAACCTACGGATACTGCGTGCTGGAGCTGCGTATCCCGGAAGAGGACGCCCGGCGGATGGCCGCCGACTTTCTGGCGTTTCACGATAGACCGGAGTTCAAGAAATACATCCACTATGACGCCTTGTACCAGACGCTCTTTGGCATGGTCAAATTAGACGACCGGGTGTGGAATTGTATCGGTCACCCGGACGTCGGGGTGATCGCGCGTCATTTTCTCGGCCCCAACTGCCGATTTGTGGAAGCCTGTTCCAAACCTGTCTGGCCCAACGCGCCGGCGCAGACGCTTCACACAGATTCGGCGGGCGAATTTGCCGTGGTTCCGGATATTCCGTGGATGATCAATACGATCTGGATGTTGACCGACTTTACGGTGGAAAACGGCGCCACGGGCGTGGTGCCGATGAGTCATAGATCGCGTTTGAAACGACCGCCTGTCGATTTGGATATTACCGGTCCGCTTGTCAAACCCGTCACGGGCACGGCGGGGTCGGTCATGCTCTGGCACGGGGGACTGTTTCACATGGCGCGTGCCAACACAAGCGATACGATTCGCGTGGGACTGAATGTCGCCTATTATCCGCGTTGGTTTAACAACTGGGTCGAGGGCGGACATCAACCGGTATGGCCGGAGACTTTCGCGCGTATGCCGGAAGATATGAAACGGCTTTGTCCGGGGCTTCAGGGTGTCTCGCGCGAAGAGCGCTACGAAAAGTATTACGGCAAATAAAAACGGACGGGCCGGATTGCCTTCCGAGCTTCAGCGCGTCGTTGTAACGGCCGTGGGCAGGCGTATCATTACGCAGGTTCCCGCGTTTTCATGCGAAACGACCTCCACCGTCCCGCCGGCGCCGGTTATCCATTCCCGGATCGAAAAAAGTCCCAACCCAGACCGCTCATACGGAAAGGCTTCCAACAACGTTGTGTCGAACCCTTTCCCGTTGTCTGTCACGGTGATGACAACATGCGACCCGCGACAGTCGCGCGCAATATGGATATTGGCGGCTCCCGCATGCCGACCGGCATTGTGCACTGCTTCCTGAACGGACCGGAAAAGCAGGATGGCGTCGTCGTTTTTTAGGGTGGGACACCCAGGGGCACATGTATAGCGGACCGAGACAGTAGAGGTCTGTTCCGTTTCAAGACACAGCGCCGTAAGGGCGGCATCCAAGCCTTCGGTGTGAAGCAGGGACAAATCGAGCCGGCGTGTCTGTTTTTCCATATTGTCGAAGGCTTCTCCGAGGGTTTTGGCTATCGTCTGAAACACCGGGGCCACCGGTGGGTTTCGCAGGGCGGCATCGAAAAGCATAGGCTCCATCTGAGCGCGGGTCTGTCTAAGAAACTGCCGCAAGCTAGACGCCGTACGAAACCGAGCGTGTTCGTCCGCCAACAGACCATGTATGGCCAACGCGCGCAGTTTCATTTACCCTATCCGCATGACGGCTTCGGTCTGACGTGCATCCGATCGATCTTTGACCCGATGCAGATGGCTGTCCCTTAGCCATCCGATCCATGCGCCGGCAAGCGCCAACATCCCGGCATGGAGAAAGACACCCGCCTCTACGACCGGCGTGTCGCCGTGCCACCATCCGCAAAGAACCCATAGAAACGGCAAGCTAAAAACCCCCGCTGTGAGCCCGCCGATGACGCCGCTCATAAGTCCCGTCCACAGAACCGGAACAAAGGCCAGCGGGTGCATTTCGTCCCAACCCGTCCACAGCGCACTGGCGATGTAACCAGCCAATCCGGCTAGTATGGAGAGCCGGTTGAAGTCCACATCGGTCGAGATTTTCCATAGCAAACGCTCGGCCCTGGAGAACAACCCCTTGCGCCACCTGAGTATCGACAGCATCAACGTTTTGACCCTCCGACGTATCTCGCTCCCCGCGTGTCACCAGTCTTTCGTCTCCGTTTTCGAAGGTGAGACGCTCCATATCCCCGCCAAACTCTTGCTTTCCATTTCGGTTCTCCTTTACCCGTCACCTGTTTTCCGACCTACCCCAAACACAAAAACCGTGCCAACCGTCAGAGCGCAATACGCCGACGAGGTGGGAAACCGATAAGCAGGCCGATTTTACAGGGCAAGAGAAAGAAAAGGAGAACAGGATAGGCGTGGGGAGACACGGAAAAGAGTAGGATACGCCTTGTCAGTTTTGTCATGACAATAAACAAAAAATACATGACAAAAATGTCACTTGTACGGGTCGGGCGTCAAAAATAGATAGCGGTCTACCCGAATTTTATCGCATACAGGTCGGCGTCGCGCAGGACAAACCGGAGACGGACGGGTGTGCCGACAAACCGAGCGACGTCTGTCTTTCCCTGCCACGAGACGCGCCGCGCTATGGCGTCGCCCACCAGCGTGTCACAGTCTGCCACCGTATAGCCCGGTAGCGGGTGGTTTTCCGCATCCCGGATTTCCACCTGCACGCTGCCTGCCGCGCTCGTAGCAAAGTTGATCTCCAGCGCTGCGCCGGAAAAGGTCAAAACCCGCGTAACCATTTCACCGCCGTGATAGGGTGCGTTGACGGATGCAAACCCGTCTACACGAAGCGTATAGCGCCGGATATGCCACGTCGGTTGCGCATAATCGCGGCTTACATAGAACGACAGTTCTTCCGGTCCGGTCTGCAACAGACCGTGTACCGGAAAATTGGTCCGCGACACCCAGTTGTTCTGCCCCGGTCCCGGACGCACGAACGCTTCCATAAAGGTGCGGTCGTAGACGGTCGTTCCGGCGCGGGTGGACATGAATACGGCGTCCGAACAGTCGTTGTAATACACGTAGGGGCCGTACGAAGCCACTTCCATACGGGCAAGTTCGTCGTCCGACACTACCCGGCGGCCCTTCATAAAACGTGCCGGAAGCGCGACATAGATATGCGGGGCGCGAAAATAGGGTAGG
>Ga0194132_10001509_pt1 | contig 46844 bp, 36 predicted proteins | sample TA2KigOf80mmetaG_FD_148612 | JGI IMG/M metagenome (GOLD analysis project Ga0194132, IMG submission 148612) | Freshwater microbial communities from Lake Tanganyika, Tanzania - TA2015054 Kigoma Offshore 80m | ecosystem: Environmental > Aquatic > Freshwater > Lake | place: Tanzania: Lake...
TCCCCACCGACACCGTCCCCACCGACACCGTCCCCACCGCCACCGTCCCGACCGACACCGTCCCGACCGACACCGTCCCCACCGACACCGTCCCGACCGACACCGTCCCGACAGCTGCGGTACTCGGTGTCACCGCCGGGCGATCGGCTCCACCGGCCCGCCTCGCTCTGACCGGCTCGACGGTCGGCGTACGGATCGGACCCAGTGCCGTGCTCGTGGGGCTCGGGGCCGTGCTCGCCCTCGGGGCGCGCCGCATCCGACGCCGAGCCGAACTTCCGTGACCCTGCGCCGACTCGTGCCACGCTCCGCAACAGTGACAGCCGTGGTCGTGCTGCTCACCGTGACCGCACCAGCGGCGACGGCGGCGGGAGCCACAGGCGCCTGCGCAGGCTCGAACGGCGTGACCGTCGTGGTCGATTCCCGACCACTCGGTGGCGGGATCACGATCCGGTGCGCCGAGGGTTCACCGAGCACGGGGATCGACGCCCTGCGACGAGCCGGGTTCACCGTCCGAGGAACGGTCCGCTTTCCCGGATTCGTGTGCCGGATCGACGACGCCCCCGGTTCTGATCCCTGCCTCGACACCGCACCGGCCGACGCCTTTTGGTCCTACTGGCATGCGTCACGGGGCGGATCGTGGACCTACAGCGACACCGGTGCCGCTGAGCGGACACCGCCCTCGGGCAGCGTCGAGGGCTGGGTGTTCTCCGACGGGAGCGGACAACCACCCGGGATCGCACCGCCAGCACGGCCGACACCGACCACCACTGTGGCACCGCCCCCGGCCGCCGTGGCGGGAGCTACGACCGTCGCTCCGCCGACGACCCGGCCTCAACCGGCACCCGGACCGGTTCCCCCGACGGTGCTCGCAGTTCCCTCGGGCAGTGAGGTCTCCCGACCGGCGACCGAACCGGCACCGGTGCCGGACACCACCGGTGCCGGCCAGGGCGCCGCTGCGCCTGTGGTTGGAGCCACCGATGCCGGCGAGATCCAGATCGATCCCTCTGACGTCGGGACGGTCGACCCCGGAGCTGCAACGTCGAACGGGACCGACGACGAGCGGACGGACCTGCTCGCTGCAGCAACGCCGGATGGACCCGACTCCGGTTCACCCATCGCCACCGTGTTCGGAGCGGTGATCGTGGCGGCTGTGGCCACAACAGCGTTCATCACCTACCGCCGACGACGAGCGTCGACGGAACCCCGATGACCGATCGCAGCATCCACCCTGCGGCGTGGTGGGCGTGGGCGGCGGGGCTCGCCGTGGCTGCGTCGAGGACCACCAATCCGCTACTGCTCGGGCTGATCATCGCTGTGGCGACCACCGTCGTGGTGGCGTGCCGCACCGACGCACCGTGGGCTCGGGCATTCCGGGGGTACCTGATCTTCGGAGCGGTGATCGTGGTGATCCGCATGATCGCCTACGTGGTGGTCGGAAGCCGAATGGGAACGACCGTGCTCGTTCGGCTCCCCGAGGCACGCCTCGGTGACTGGGCCGCCGGGATCCGCATCGGCGGGGCCGTGACGCTCGAGGGCCTCTACGCCGCAGCGAGCGATGGGCTGAGACTGGCGACCATGCTCATCTGCCTCGGAGCTGCGAACTCACTGGCTGACGCCAAACGGCTGCTGCGGTGTGTCCCCACCTCCCTCTACGAGATCGGCACCGCTGTGGTCGTCACGCTGAGCATCGCTCCGCAACTCGCCGAGAGCGTCGCCAGGGTGCGTCGAGCCCGGGCCCTGAGAGCCGGACGGACAAGCGGCCGCCGAGCCGTTCGGGCCATCGCCGTACCGGTTCTAGCCGATGCACTCGACCGGTCGCTGGCGTTGGCGGCATCGATGGACGTCCGTGGCTACGGTCGCACGACCGGTGTGAGCACCGGGGCCCATCGAGTGACCGGAGCCCTCGTCGTCATCGGGCTGATCGGCGTGACGATCGGGACCTACGGGTCGCTCGACGGAACGACCCCGCCGGCACTCGGGCTGCCGATGCTCCTCGGTGGCACCGTCGTTGCTGCCGCCGGACTGCTCTCGGCCCGCGGCCGTGTCCGGCCGACCACCTACCAGCCGGACCGCTGGGACGCCCGGGCGTGGACGGTCAGTCTCGGTGGGCTCTGCGTAGCGACCGCAACGATCGTTGCGGGACGCGTCGATCCGGACCGACTCGTGCCGCCGTTCGACCCGCTGACGTGGCCCTCGCTCCCCCTGCTCGCCGCCGCCGGCGTCGCCGTCGGCCTGGCGCCACTGATGGTGGCTCAACAACTACCCGTCGTCCTCCGTCAGCCCGGCCGAGAGGACGGTGCTGCGAGCAGGTCACCGGCCGAGATCCGAACGGCCCTTCGATGATCCACCTCGACGAGGTGAGCGTCACCTTTCCCGACGCTGTTGAACCGACGCTCGCACGGGTGCAGTTGCGCATCGAGGAGGGCACCATCTGCCTGGTGACCGGCCCGACCGGATCCGGCAAGTCCACCCTGCTGCAATCGATCGTCGGCCTGGTCCCGCGTTCCACCGGGGGGCACCTCGCCGGTCGGGTCACCGTCGCCGGTCGCGATACGGCCCACCACCCGCCCCGAGACCTCGCCGACCTCGTCGGCTACGTCGGCCAGGACCCGGTCGCCGGGTTCGTGACCGACTCCGTCGAAGCGGAACTCGCCTACGGGCCCGAGCAGTTATCACTCCCGGCGACGGTCATGCGGGTCCGGGTCGAGGAGACCCTCGATCTGCTCGGCCTGGCAGATGTTCGCCACCGTCCGCTGCTCGATCTCTCCGGCGGCCAGCAGCAGCGAGTCGCCATCGCCGCTGCGCTGACGACGAGGCCCCGGGTGCTCGTGCTCGACGAGCCGACGTCATCGCTCGACCCGACGGGCGCCGAGGAGGTCCTCGCTGCGCTGTCGCGTCTGGTGCACGACCTCGGCATCACCGTCATCATCGCCGAACACCGGCTCGAGCGGGTGTTGCAGTTCGCCGATCAGCTCGTGGTGGTCGAGCGTTCCATGGTGCGCTCGGGCGAGCCGGCCCGGATCGTCGCCGACAGTCCTGTCGCTCCGCCGGTGGTGGAACTCGGCCGCCGCCTCGGCTGGTGGCCGATTCCTCTGTCGGTTCGTGACGCCCGCCGATTCGCCGCCGATTACCGAACCGCTGGAGCGCAGCCCCCCGATCCTCCCGACATCAATGGTCCCGCCGCAGCAGAGATCACCGGTCTCAGCGTTCAGCACGGAAGCGTGCGGGCGGTCGACCGAGTCGACCTCGTGCTGCACCGAGGCGTGGTCACTGCGCTGGTCGGCCGCAACGGTTCGGGCAAGAGCTCGCTGTTGTGGGCGATCCAGGGGACCGGGACCCGCACTGGCGGGTCGACCGTCGTGGGAGGTCTCGAGACCGGATCGGCTGACGCGGCATCTCGCCGGGCCGCCGTGGCGCTGGTGCCCCAGACGCCAGGTGATCTGCTCTACCTCGACACCGTGGCCGACGAGTGTGATCAGGCCGATGCCGAGTCCGGCGCACCGCCGGGCACGTGCTGTGAGATCCTCTCGGATCTGCTCGTCGCCCCGGGGTCGGTCGGTATCGACGGCGCCACGCACCCACGCGACCTCTCCGAGGGTCAGCGGCTGGCGGTCGTGCTGGCGATCCAGCTCACCGCATCGCCGCCGGTGATCCTGCTCGACGAACCCACCCGCGGCCTCGACTACGACGCAAAGCGGGCGTTGAGCGCCGTCCTCCGTCAACGAGCCGACGCCGGAGCGGCCATCGTGGTAGCCACCCACGACGTGGAGTTCGCCGCCACGACCTGTGACCGGACGGTCCTGCTGGCGCAGGGTGAGATCGTCGCTGACGGACCGACTGCGGACCTGCTCTGCCCCTCGCCGACGTTCGCACCGCAGGTGTCGCGCATCATGGCCCCGGAACCGTGGCTGGACGTCGACGCGCTAATCGCCGCAGTCCAGCCCGCTCGGCAGTGTGCCGATGCCCGAACGGAGCGACCGTGACGTTTCCGGTCCGGGCTGCCGCTGACCCGACGACCCTGCGTCGGCCGGTACTGATCGGCGCACGGGGCGGGATGGTGCTCACGCTCGTGTCGTTCGTCGGGCTCGCCGCCTTTGCCTGGCCCCTGCTGTTGCGGGTCGAGGCGGGTGGTGCCGGCCACACGAGCGACGCCCCGTTCGTGTTCATGGTGATCCTTCCCCTTCTGTTGGCGGTGCTGCTCGCTGAGTTCGCTGACGGTGGAATCGATGCCCGCACCCTCGCGGTTCTCGCCGTGCTCGCGAGCGTGGGTGCGGCGCTCCGTCCGCTCGGAGCCGGCACGGCCGGTATCGAGACGGTCTTCTTCCTGCTCGTCGTCGGGGGCCGCGCCGTTGGACCCGGCTTCGGATTCCTGCTCGGTACCACCACGCTGTTCGCCTCGGCGCTGCTGACGGGCGGAGTCGGCTCGTGGCTTCCGTTCCAGATGCTCGCTGCAGGGTGGGTCGGCCTGGGAGCAGGCCTGCTGCCGAGAGCACGAGGGCGTCGAGAACTCGGTCTGATCGTCGCCTACGGGATCGTGGCGTCCTACGCGTACGGCCTGCTCATGAACCTGTGGTTCTGGCCGTTCGCTCTGACGACCGATTCGGAACTCGTCTACACGGCTGGGGCACCGCTCTCGGACAACCTGCGACGCTTCGGCGTGTACGTGCTGGTCACGTCGCTCGGCTGGGACACCGGTCGGGCGATCACGACGACCGTCCTGCTCGTCCTGGCGGGACCAGCGGTGCTCGCCGTCGTGCGCCGTGCGGTCCGTCGGGCATCGTTCGGTGCGCCGGTCGGGTTCAGCCCGCCGTCCCCCTGACGATGGCCTCGCCGCTCGGCGAGTACGTCGCCGACCGGAGGCGCCGCCGTCGACGACAGCGGATCTCCACGACGGCGTCAGCCCCGAGGTCGGCGGCTCGGTCCCGGAGGAGTGACTCGAGTTCCCGGCGTCTGTCCGCATCGGACATCCACCGTTGCTCGACGATCCGCACTCCAACCCGCCCCGGAACCCGGTGCGCGCCCGCATCCGGACCTTCGATCAGCTCGACCTGTCCCATCCGGATTTGCCCCATCCGTTGATTCAGGCCCCCCCACCGGACCTCGTCGTTCGCCGGCGCCGAGCTTCGACAATTCGACCTCACCAGCAAGCTGCGTTCAACCGATGCGCCTGACCCCGGCCACGAGGACCCGCTGGCCGACGACCGCCGGGAGCCGGGCGATGAGCTCGAAGAGCCGGGCGTCGGCACCGATCAGGATCCGGCGGCGGTCCCGCTCGACGGCCGAGACGATCCTGTGGGCCGCCCGCTCAGGCGAGGTCCGAGCAGCTCGTTCGAAGTTTCGGATCATCTCCTCACGGTCTCCGGTGACTGACGCAGCTCCACGAGAGGTGCGGGCGCTCCGGGCGATGTTGGTGCGGATCCCCCCGGGGTGCACGGTCGTGCACGACACCCCGCTCCCTCCGGCCTCGAGTTCGACCCGGAGCGAGTCGGTGAACCCCCGGACGGCGAACTTGGCGGCGCAGTACGCCGATTGCGTCGGGATTCCAATCAGTCCGAACACGCTCGAGATGTTCACGATGTGTCCGGAACGAGCATCGATCATGTGCGGCAGAAACGCCTGCGTGCCATGCACGACACCCCAGAAGTTGATCTCGACGAGCCAGCGGGCGTCGGCCGGGTCCATCTCCTCGACGGTCGCAGTGAGCGCCACGCCGGCGTTGTTGACGACCAGGTCGACTGCACCGTGCGCGTCGATCACATCTGACGCCCAGGAGAACACGGCGTCGCGATCGGCCACGTCGACCGCTGCCGTCGTGATCTTGACCCCGCGCCCCTCGCAACGAACGGCGGTGGTGGCGAGTCCGTCGGCGTCGACGTCACAGAGCGCCAGATGCACTCCCCGACGGGCCAGCGTCTCCGCCAGTGCCCGGCCGATACCCGATCCGGCGCCCGTCACTGCGGCCACCTGCCCTCGGTGGACTTTCACGATGCCCTCCCTGAACCTTGATGTCCACTGACTACCCGGCTCACTGCGCTCCCGTGTTGACCGTGACCGTCTCCGATCGGCGCACGATCTCCGGGTCTGCCGCTCGGACACGGCGCCCTCCCACGGGACGGGCTCCGGAGAAGCGAAGCCCCTCACCGAGGCCGTCGTGACGCATGGCCCGACGGTCGCGTACGTAACTCTGGTACACCCTCCAGGGGAACCGGTCGCCCTGTCGTGGGAGACGACCCTCGGAGCGGAGGACGTAGCCGGATCTGAGTCCCATGATCGAGTCATGCGACGGGGCCACACCATCGGCGACCGGGGTGCACGTCGCTGCACCGGACGACCGCAGGTGGTTCACCAAGCGACACACGTAACAAGCGGTCAGGTCCGACTTGAGGGTCCAACTGGCGTTGGTGTAGCCGACTGCCATCGAGAAGTTGGGCACCCGCTCGAGCATCATCCCCTTGTAGGCCATGCGCTGGGAGACATCGACCGCCTCACCATCGACGGTGAGCTCGATCCCGCCGATGAACAACAGGTCGAGTCCGGTGGCAGTGACCACCGTGTCGGCGGGCAGCTCGCGACCCGAGCGAAGACGGATTCCGTCGGGGGTGAACGTCTCGACAAGATCGGTGACGACCTCGACGGTGCCATTGCGGATTCCCGTAAAGAGATCGCCGTCGGTCACGACGCAGAGACGCTGATCCCACGGGTCGTACCGGGGTGAGAAGTGGGTGTCGACGTCGTAGCCGGCGGGGAGAAGCCGTTCGACGCCACGTCGGAGGATCCGTCGGGTGACATCCGGTCGGCGCCGACTGAACTCGTAGGAACCCTGCGCGGTGAGTGTGTAGAGCCAGCGTAGGACAGGACCTTCCCATCGCTTCGGCAGCAGGCGTCGCAGGCGCCTCGTGAGCGGGTTCACTCTGGGGAGCGCAGCCACGTACGTCGGCGAGCGTTGGAGCATGGCGACCCGAGCACCCTGCTCGGCGAGTGCCGGAACCAGAGTGATCGCCGTGGCGCCACTCCCGATCACGACGACCCGTTGACCGCTGACGTCGAGGTCCTCCGGCCAGAACTGAGGATGGACGAGCGTGCCCCGGTAGTCGGCGGTTCCGGGGAAGTCGGGCTGATACCCGCGGTCGTAGCGGTAGTAACCGGTGCACGACGAGATCCAGTCACAGGTCACGACCACCGGTTCCACTGTCCCGTCAGCAAGCGTGTGTTCGGCTCGCACCGTCCACCGACCGACCTCCGAGTCGAACGAGGCCGACACCACCCGGTGGCCGTAGCGGATGTGGCGGTCGACCCCGTACTCAGCTGCGGTCTGCCGCAGGTACTCGAGGATCACGGGACCTTCGGCGATCGACTCGGGCTGTGACCAGGGCCGGAACGGGTACCCCAAGGTGAACATGTCCGAATCGGAGCGGATCCCGGGATATCGGAACAGGTCCCAGGTGCCGCCGAGGTCGTTGCGGGACTCGAACAACGCAAAGGTCGCCCAGGACGATTCCATCCTCAGGCGACACGCCGCTCCGATTCCCGACAGTCCCGCTCCGATGATCAGCACATCGACGTGCTCGGCATGCTCCGCAGCGGGTGAATCCACCGTCACGATCCAGACCCGGCCAGGAGTGGACGCAGGCGGCCCGCCTCCCCGAAGAGCTCGTCCCCCCAGGTCTCGACCAACTCGTCGGTGTCGTAGTCATCGGGGTGGAAGCCGACCCGGTCGTAGGCGCAGAGCTGATCCCACACCTCACGGCGGAACATCGGGGTGCGGCGGAAGTGGCGCCAGCTCCGCCGTAAACGGCCGGGCCGGTAGGTGGCCCTGTCGCCCAGCAGTGACAGCAGGGTGAGGAAGGACATCGACACGATCAGTCCGCCCCGTAGGAGCTTCATCGTCCAGATCCGGAGCCGCTCGGAGCCGCCGGCAACTCGGTACACGTCGAAGGCCACCGCCTTGTGTTCGGACTCCTCGAGCGCATGCCACGTGAAGACGTCGCTGACGATCGGGCCGGGGAGCCGTCGGGCCCCGTCGTCGGTGAGCGCCAACTCTGCGAGCGTGGCAGTGAAGTGCTCCATGGCTGCCGTTGCCGCGAGGTTGCCGATGGGCGGAACGATCTTCTCCCTCGTCGTGAGCGCCCATCGGGTCAGACGCTCGTAGCGCCTGGTCGGGTAGCCGAGTTGGTGGAGTCGATCGTTGAGGACCCGGTGCTCCCGGCCGTGGACCGACTCCTGGCCGATGAAGCCGGTCACCTGCCGCCGCAGGGTCGGCTCGGTGACGAGGTCCCGGTGGTGACGGACCGAACGCACGAAGTACTCCTCGCCTTCGGGGAAGACCGACGAGAGCGTGGCGAAGAAGTGGCTGAGGATCAGGTCGCCGTCGGCGGCGAAGTGCTTGGGGAGGTCGGCGAGTGTCTCCTCGAAGGCGACTCGGCGGGTGGGCACGTCGCGGTCCGGACTCGTTGCATCCACCGTGCGGGAGGCGGCGGGGTCGGAACCTGTGACAGTGGTGACAAGGGCCATGCTGGACACGATAAAGAATTTGAGTGATTTGCTCAAGTACTGAAATCTGTTAAACTCGTCACATGGCGATCGGCACCGAACCCGAGAGCGAACCAGCAGGCGAACCACCGTCCGACTCCACCGACGGCGCCGCCCGTGCATCCAAGGGTGAACTGACCCGGCGAGCAGTCCTCGATGCCGCGATCGCCAGATTCGGTCGAGACGGGTTCAGGAGCACCTCGGTCGCCGATGTCGCCCGAGACGCCGGCGTGGGCGGCACAGTCCCGTACGCGTACTTCTCCAGCAAGGAGGCGCTGTTCCTCGCCGCCCTCGACCACGACGCTGCAGCGGTGATGGAGCAAGGCCTCGGGCAGCTCGCCTCGGCGGAACGCCCGGCGAAGTGGCGCGAGCACCTCTTCCTCACCCTCATCGACGCACTCGACCATCACCCCCTCGCCCGCCGCGTTCTCGCCGGACTCGAGCCCGAGGTGACCGACCGTGTCCAGGACATCCCCGCAATGCTCGAGCTGCGCAAGGCAGTCGTCGAGCAGCTTCGCGCCGATCAGTCCTCAGGACTGGTGCGAACCGACATCGACGCCGAAGCTGTCGGGAACGGTGCGGTCACGATCATCCTCACGGTCCTCATGTCGGTGCTGCAATTCGGACGCTCCGGGGTGGACCAACACGGCGCCGACGTCATGGCCGTCTTCGCCGCAGCGCTCGACCCACAGTCACCAGAGGAACGCCATCCGGAATAGCACGCGGAGCCAAACGGTTCTTGGGCCCATGAGCAACCTGCGAGTCGGCGTCCAACTCCAGCCCCAGGCCACCACCGTCGAACGGCTGCTCGACGGTGCCGTCACCGCCGAGCAGATCGGCGTGGACTCCGTCTGGTTCTGGGACCACTTCTACCCGCTCTACGGCGACCCGGACGCAGCGCACTTCGAGGCGTACACGCTGCTCGCTGCCGCTGCGGCCCGCACCGAGCGCGTCCAACTCGGTGCGCTCGTCACCTGCAACTCGTACCGAAACCCGAACCTCCTCGCCGACATGTCGCGCACCATTGACCACATCAGCGGTGGACGGTTCACACTCGGCATCGGGTCCGGGTGGTTCGAACGTGACTACGACGAGTACGGCTACGAGTTCGGCACGGCCCGCGGGCGACTCGCCGACCTCGAGCGCGATCTGCCGATCATCCGGGCCCGGCTCGGCGCCCTGGAACCCGGCCCCATCGGTCCCCTCCCCGTGCTCATCGGTGGTTCCGGCCGCAAGGTCACCCTGCGTCTGGTCGCTGAACACGCCGACGGATGGAACGCCTTTGGTCCGCCTGAGAGTTTCGACGAGCTGAACACCGTCCTCGACGAGTGGTGCGATCGAGTCGGCCGGGATCCAGCAGCGATCGAGCGCACCGTCGCGATCGAGCCCACCGACGAGCGGTGGGAGGAGTACGTGGCTGCCGGCGCCGACCACCTCATCGTCATGACCGGCGACCCGTTCGACCTCGACGCCGCCGCCCGGCTCGTCGACGCCACCCGAACCTGAGGCCGGCGGGGAGACGACCGACCCCGACGGCACTTGGTTTCGCCATTGCCTGGGTTTCTCACCGGTGACTGACTACATCCATTGTTTCGGGACCGATGAGGAACAACGACTCTGGGAGCAGGCCGAGATCCTCTCCGAGGAAGTATTTGAACACCTTCCACTCATCGAGAAGGGTCGAGGGCTCGAGCTCGGTTGTGGGGTCGGCGCCGAACTCGCTCAGATCCAGCGGCGTTGTACCCAGGTGAAACTGCTCGGTGTCGAACTCTCACCCACCCACACCGCTGCGGCGCAGCGGCGGGTCGGCGACTTCGCCCGGCTGATCCAAACAGACGCCACCCGGTTGCCGATGCCCGACCGCTCCGTGGATCAGGCGATCACCATCTGGGTGCTCGAGCGCGTCCCCGATGCAGCCGCCGTCGTCGCAGACGCGCTTCGCGTGCTGCGTCCGGGCGGCACGCTCGTGTGCACCGAAGTCGTCAACGACACCTTTGCGTTCCGTCCAGAGATGACGGCCGTCAGCGAGTGGTGGAAACGCTTCAACCAGGTGCAGTCCGATGGCGGAGGTGATCCGTTTGTGGGTCGGCGAATCGCCGAGATTGCTCGAGACGCCGGTGCTGAGGTCCTCGACGTCCGCGACGTCGCCGTGGTCGCCTCACCGGCTGAACCGCAGCGTCGCACGGTACTGATCGACTACGTCGCCGATCTGCTCACATCCGGCGCCCGCACAATGATCGCCGCCGGCGCTGTCGATCGGTCCGAACTCGGTGCCCTCGAGGAGGATCTCGATTGGGTCCGGAGCGATCCGACGATCGAGTGGGAGTACCACGCCATGCAGATAGTGGCTCGTCCCGGCAGTCAGTGACCCCGGTGGTCGGAGCGGTTGCGGGTCAGCCGGTGCAGCGAGATCCCGGTCGGCCGGAGCTGACCACGGATCCACGCCACGTCGCCAGCGCCGGCCGGTGAGGAGTAGTCCGCCACGAGCAGCGACCCGTCCGGGTCCTCGACCACCGCCGTGAAGGCGCAGTCGCCGCGGGACGGCAGGTCGAGGACCCACTCGAGCGACGGCCCGTCCGGGTGGATCCGGTAGAGGGCGCTCCGCTTGCGTGTGAGCGACCACACCGCCTGGTCGGTGCGTATGGCGAGCAGCCCGGGCAGCCAGCCGGGCGACAGGTCGTAGGCACCGCCGTACGCCACCTGGCGGCGGGCGAACAGGTACGGCTCGCCGCCCCACAGCACCAGGTTCGGCGAGTCCGGCTTGCGGCGGATCGGCGTCACGGCGAGCGCCTCGACGTCGGTGCCGACCAGCAGGTCGCCTCCCCGCCGCGACGGCCCCTCGTTGCGGGTGACCCCGACGATTCGACCATCAGCGAGCTCGACCAGTTCGCACTCGGTCCCGCCGTGGTGGATCGTCACCGGGTCCGACCAGGTCGTCAGATCATCGCTCCAACGCACCTCGACGCTCGGGTCCGCCGGACGAGGGCTGTACATCCGTTCCGCACCCCGGTAGCCGAGCATGGCCCAGCGCCCCCGCAGGCGGCGGACCCGCCACGGCACGGCGTCGGGGCCGACCACCAGCTCCGGATCGCTCCACGTAGACGGTCCGGCTTCGGTTGCACCGGCGGCCCCGTCGGTGGTGGCCTGGAACACGCCGCTGGGCTGGAACCGTTTGGGATCGGTGCCGAGTCGCATGAACCAGAGGTGGAGTCGTTCGCCATCGACCAGCCACCGCGGCTCGCGCAGGTCGGCTCCCAGATGGATCGTGTGCTCATGACGCCACGGCCCGTCGACGCCGGGGGCCGAGGTCACCTCGAGGCGGGCCTCGCCGGATGCGAAGTGACTGGGCGCGGTGCGCCACACCAGCCAGAGGCGGTCACGGAACCGGACCAGGTCCAGGTTGTTGTTGGCGGGCAAGCACGCCACGCCGGCGGCGGCCGGGCCCGGCACGAGCGCTCCCATGGGCTCCAAGATCACCACGGCCGCAAGTCTTGCGAACGAACCGCCACGACGCACGTCCGACGACGGAGCACGAGCGCCGACATCGGCAACCGGTGGGGACGGAGAGGTTCGCCCTCGGTACGGTGCCCGGGTGGCACCCCCGACCGGCCCGTCGTTCGCAGCGCGCCATGCCGGGGCGATCATGTTGATCGGGGCGCTCTTCTGGGCCGGTGGTGGACTGATCGCCCGGGCAGCACCCCTCAGCGGTCCGACGCTCGCCTTCTGGCGGTGCCTGCTCGCAGCGGCGACCTACCAGGCCATCCTGGCGTTTCGGGGTCGCCCACCCTCGTGGGCGCATCTGCGCTCCGGAGCACTCGGCGGAGTCGGATTCGGGTTGTCAGTCGTGTTCCTGTTCGTGGCGTTGAAGACCACGACGCTGGTGTCGGCCACCGTGATCGGCAGCATCCAGCCGCTCCTGCTCGCTGCCATCACCCACCGATACTCCCAACAGCTCAGTCGATTGCTCTGGATCTCGAGCGCCGCTGCAGTGGGTGGCACGGTGCTCGTCGTGGTCGGATCATCGACCCGCTCAGGCGACTGGAGCGTGACCGGCGACCTCATTGCGCTCCTCGCAGTCGGAACCAACATCGTCTACGTCCTCAGCACGAAGCGAGCCCGGTCGACCATGGAGCCGCTCGAGTTCCAGGCGGCGATGTTGTGGGTCGCCACGCTCACGGTGCTCCCAATCGCTGCGGTGTTGTCGATCGGTGGGACACCGTTCGTCCCGACGCTCGACGGTTGGCAGGCCATCGTGGCGCTCATCGCCGTTGGGGGAACCGGTCACCTGCTGTTCACGCACGCACAGGGGCACCTGTCGGTCGCCGCTGCCTCGGCCATCGCCATGACCGAGGTGCTTGCCGTCGCCATCGGCGCAGCAGTCCTGTTCGATCAGCCGGTCGGTCCGGTTCAGATCCTGGGCATGGCGGTCGTCGGGATCGCCGTCGGGGTGTGGCTCGCCAAGGACCCGGGTGAACCCGGGGAGCGCGCCACGGCGCTCGAGTCGACCGGCACCTGAGTCGGTTCCCGACGATCAACCGGATCGATCGATCCGCGCCGCAAGTTCTCTTGGACGAGCGAACGGATCGGGGAGAAGATGAGAGGCGACGTACGAACCGGATGGAGCCACGACATGAGCGATCTGCGCATCAACATCGGAATCAACGACGAGGACCGGGCGGCCATCGCCGACCAACTCGCCCACTTGCTCGCCGACACCTACACGCTCTACCTCCGCACGCACCAGTACCACTGGAACGTGACCGGACCCATGTTCCAGACCCTGCACCTCATGTTCGAGGCCCAGTACAACGAGCTGTGGCTGGCGGTCGACCTGATCGCCGAGCGCATCCGGGCGCTCGGGTTCCCGGCACCCGGCAGCTACCGAGAGTTCGCCGACCTGACCACCATCGACGAGGAGTCGGACCGACCCGACGCCACCGAGATGATCCGGCGTCTGGTGGTCGGCCACGAGACCGTGGCCCGCACCGCCCGCGGGGCCTTCGACGTTGTCGAGTCGGCCCGGGACGAGCCCACCGCCGACCTGCTCACCCAGCGCCTCCAGGTCCACGAGAAGGAGGCCTGGATGCTCCGGAGCCTGCTCGCCTGAGCAGGCTCACTTCTCGGCGATGCGCTCCAGCAGCTGCAGCATCTTCTCGTCGTTGGACAGCTCTTCCGCCGGCTTGTCCTTGCGGTTACGCATGACGTTGATGGGCACGACGACGGCGAAGTAGATGGCGGCCGCGGTGATCACGAACGTGAGCAGCGCCGTCAGGAACTTACCGTAGAAGACCTGGCCCGACCCGACGGTGAGCACGAGCGCGTCGAAGTTCGGCTCACCGAAGATGGCACCGATCAAGGCCATGAGCACGTCGTTGGTGAATGACGTGACGACCGCACCGAACGCGGCGCCGACCACGACGCCGACCGCCAGATCGACGACGCTGCCCTGGCTGATGAACTCCTTGAATCCCTTGAGCATGATGCACCTCCATTGATCTTTACCTGTCCCAGTCTGGCTCATGACGGTCCAGCCGCGGCGGAAGCCCGCCAGCCGCCCTCCGGCACCGGATCGGCAGAGGCCCGGTAACCTCCGGTCCGCATGCTGCATGGTCTGGCCGTTGGGTTCGGCGTGGTGTTCGTCGCCGAACTGGGCGACAAGAGCCAGTTGCTCGCCATGACGCTGGCCGCCCGCTACCGGCCACTCCCGGTCCTGGCCGGCATCGCCGTGGCCACCCTGGTCCTGCAAGGCCTGGCGGTGACGGTCGGGACGCTCATCGGCGACCGCCTCCCGACCCGGCCGATCCAGTTCGTCGCCGGGCCTGGCGTTCCTCGGGTTCGCGATCTGGACGATCCGGGACGACGACGAGGAGCCCGACGGAGAGGAACCAGAGAACCCTGCCGACGGTGATGCCACGGACTCGTCACCGCCGACGATCCATCGGCCGACCGCGGGGCGAAGCGCTCAGGACTGCTGACCGCCGGCACGGCGTTTTTCGTCTCGGAGTTCGGCGACAAGACCATGCTCGCAACCGTCACGCTGGCCACCGAGGGCGGGGTGCTCGGGACCTGGCTCGGCGCCAGCGCCGGGATGGTGCTCGCCGACGCCCTGGCGGTCGCCGTGGGGGAGGTGGCGGGCGCCCGGCTCTCTCGCCGGGTGGTTCGGATCGTCGCTGCCGTCACCTTCGCCCTGTTCGGCATCGGGATGATCATGGCGGCAGCCCTGAGCAACTGATCCGTCCGCCCCACGTCGAAGATCAGGCGGTGCGCTCCAGACGCTGCGACCCGCTCGCGGCGGTGAACCGGATCAGCACGTCGGTCTCCGACGTGGGCTGTCGGATGGTCCGGGGCGACCGGGCCTCGACGGTGACCCCGCCCGGGGTTAACTCCGCCAGCACGTAGCCGTGCCGGTCCGACTCGAACCAGCGCAGGTGGTTCGAGTTCGACAGGTTCAGGAGCGGGACCGTGTACTCGTCGGACGGGATCCCGTTCTCGTCGGCGTTGCTCGACGTGATCGACCCGGTCCCGAACTCGAGCACCCGGGGCGTGGAGCCGATCAGGTCCACGTCGGAGCTGACCTCGGCGGCGGAGAAGACGTGGGAGTCGCCGGAGAGCAGGACGGTGTCGCGGGTGTCGGCGGCGTCGAGCGCATCCAGGATGAAGTTCCGCTCGGCGATGTAGCCGTCCCACTGGGTGGTGTTGAGGTACACGCCGGACCCTCGGGGCTGCCCGGGGAACCGTCCGACGGAACGCCACGGCCAGAACATGAGCTGGCTGCCCACGACCTTCCACTGGGCGCTCGACGTCGTCAGTCCGTCGACCAGCCAGTCGCGCTGGTCGATGCCGAGCATGGTGCGGGACGGATCGAGCATCCCCGGCTCGTCGGTGGTGGACGTGCCGAGCGGCGTGGCGTCGGGCAGCGTCGGCGACCGGAACGACCGCTGGTCGGTGACGAACACCTCGGCCAGGTCACCCCAGCGCAGCGACCGGTCGATCCGGCCGGGTAGGCGCCGCCGGACCGGGAGGTGCTCGTCGAAGGCCGCCATGGCGCCTGCGGTCTGCGGGTCTCCGGGCTGGGCGAGACCGTCGTGGTTGTCGAAGATGTGCACGACCGGGTAGGCCGCGTGCATGGCCTGCAGGTCGGGGTCGGAGCGGTACATCCGGTACTTGGACCGGAACTGCTCCAGCGTGACCGCCAGCTGGATCGGGTCGTCCCGACCGGGGATGTTCACCCGGTCGGCGTAACCGGTCTCGTAGACGTAGTCACCCAGGCTCAGGACCAGGTCGACGTCGGTCTCCGGGTCGTCGGCCAGCGACGCCAGGTCGGCGTGGGCCGTGTAGTAGCCGTGGGTGAACCGCTGGCAGCTGAACGCCGCGACCCGGAACCTGTCGCCGCCGGCGGCCGGGGTGGTCTTGGTCCGTCCGGTGGGACTGGTCGTGGCGTCGTGATGGAAGCGGTACCAGTAGGTCGTTGCGGGTTCCAGACCGGTGACGTCCACGGTGATGCAGTGATCACGCAGGCCGGTGGCCAGTGCCGTCCCGGACCACACGACGTTGGCGAACGACGGCGTGGTGGCGACCTCGACCGTCACGGGCACGCCGGTGCCCCTGTCCCGCTCGGGGTGCACCCGGGTCCACAACAGCACCGAGGTCGGGGTCGGGTCGCCCGAGCTGACCCCCGATGGGTACAGGCCGACGCCCTCGAAGGCCAGGCCCGACTGCGGCGGATAGCTGGGCGACGGCGGGGTGCAGCCAGCCAGCAGGAGACCACCGGCGCCGGCGGCCGATGCCGTCAGGAACGTACGTCGATCCACCGCCCGCCTCCCGTGCTCGCCCGGCGCACCGCTCTGGAGCACCACGACCGACTTACCGAGCGCCCACGCCGCCGACCAGCGACGGCGGTGAACTCGTGGTGAACGATCCGCCTCAGCCGGCCTGGCCTAGCAGGGCTTCCACGCGGGTGATCTCGGCCTGCTGGACGTCGATGATCTGCTGGGCGAGCTCCTTGGCCTCGGGGGAGTCGCCGCCGTCGAGCTCCTGCTGAGCCATCTCGATGGCACCGTCGTGGTGCAGGATTATCAGCTCCAGGTAGAGGCGGTCGAACTCGGCGTCCCGGGCGGCCCGCAGCTTCTCGAAGTCGCTCTCGGAGATCATCCCGGACATCATCATACCGCCCGCCATCTCCATGTTCTCGGCCATACTGGCCTCGGGATCGGGCACCTCGGCACCCCACGCGGTGAGCCACTCGGTCATCAGCTCGATCTCGGGTCCCTGTGCAGCGACGATCTCCGTGGCGAGCGCCTGCACCTCGGGGTTGGAGGTGTTGGTGGCGGCCAGCTCCGACATCTCCACCGCCTGGGCGTGGTGCGGGATCATGCCCTGGGCGAAGGCGACGTCGATGCTGTTGTGCACCCCGCCGGCCTGGTCACCCGACCCTCCTGCCGCAGCGGTGGGCGAGGGAGCGGAGGTCGCCGGGGCCGTGGTCGACGACGCCGAGTCGTCGCCCCCGCAGGCGGTGGCGCCGAACAGGAGCGCCAGCGCAGCAGCGGCGGCGGGGAGCAGGAGTCGTGCGGGACGGTGATCGGACATGAACCTCCGATGTGTGGTTAGAACCCAGCTGGTATCGGTTCCCCAACCCTAATTTACAGCGATGTTGACGAAGGTCGTGGCTGGTCCGGTTCACACCGGCGAGGACACGACCAGGACGGCGGTCAGGGCCACGACGACCAGGAACCCGACGGCCTCGACGGTCAGCGACGTCCGCAACCGGCGGACGACGGCCACCGACGCCGAGTCGGCCTCGAACTCCGGGACCAGGTAGCGGCGGTTCCACCATCCGGTCGACGCGATGGCCGCCACGACGACGAGCTTAACGCCGAGCACCCGACCGAACGTGGTCGACACGAGCGCCTCGACCGAGCCGAGGATCAGACCGGCCTGCACGACCCCCGTCACCGTCACCGCCAGCAGCGCCCACCCGGCGATCGTCGAGAACCGGAGCACCGACCCGGCCAGCAGGTCGCCCGGTCGGACCCGGCTGCGCTGCCAGAGCGTCCAGCACAACAGCGCCGCGCCCGTGGCCCACACCGCCGCCGCAGCCAGGTGGATGACGTCGGACGAGGCCACCAGCCAGCGGGGTTCGGTCACGGCCGTGTGACCGGTGAACGTCTCGGAGGCGAGCAGCGCTGCGGCACCCAGCCACGCGATCGGTGAGGGGACGACCCGGACCTGGTCGTCCCGGTTGCGGCGTCGCCGGACGATCCGCTGGGCGACCGCCACGCCGCCGCCACCGTCGGTGTCGGCCGGGATCGGCTCGATGGTCAGGCCGGGAGACCCCTGCACCGCCGTGGCACCGGTGACCGGATCCGGCTCGGAGGGCGGCGCCGGTGCCCGGAACCGCTCGACGTGCCCGGCGACGAACAGGGCGACACCGGCGGCCCCGAGGAGGCGCAACAGCGTGGCGATGCCGAACCCTCCAGATAGGGCGTCGGTCCACGCCGACGGGTCCAGCAGGGACGACCACGAGCCACCGGCACCCACGACGACCTCGGCCGAGGCGGCCGCCACGGCGAGGACACCCACGGCCACCGCCGGACCGCGGACCAGACGAACGATCCGGGAGCTCTCGGACCGGGCCCCTCGGTAGACCGAAGCCAGATACACCACGCCACCCACCGCCCCGAGCAGCGCCAGGTACAGCAGACCTCGGAGCACGTCCGCGACGCGCTCCTCGGTGGCACCAGCCACGTCCCCGATCGGTTCGTCCTCGAACGGCTGCTCCCCGACCGGCTCGATGTCGGCGACGGGCTCGACCCCCTGCTCGGTCCCGGAGTCCGTCGGAGCTGCGACGTCGGGAGCCACGAGCGAGCTCGTCGGCACGGGTGCCGTGGTCACCGGCACCGTGCTCGGTGACGCCGGCGCGAGCGACCCGGCGGCGTCGCTCGCCATGGCCACCGTGAAGGTGATCCTGCCGTTCATGGAGTGCGAGTCACCGGCGCGCACACCCCACCGCACCCGGTACCGCCCGGCGTCGGCAGGTTCGGCGAGTCGCAGCACCACGACGGTCCCCCCGTCGAGCGACTCGACCGACTCGACCGGCACCGTGCCGTCCGGCCCCTCGACGACGAAGCGCTCGTCGACCGGCTCCGAGGCCTTGGTGAAGGTGAACCGGATCTCCTGCACCGGGGAGGTGACGGTGGAGAGGTTCTCGGGGTCGGTCGAGCTCAGCTCGGCGTGCGCTCCTGCGGAACCAGCCCACAGGGCCGACGACAACGAACCGAGCAGCAGGGCCACCAGCACCGCCGGCGGACGGACCCATCGGCGGGAGCGGCGTCTTCCGCCGACTGGGCCGAAGGACCACCACGCGGCAGGGCTCAGGGCGAAAGGCGACGTCACCACGACCCGCGTGAGGCTATCCCACTCACGACACGGGCTCCGGGCTGGCCCCTCAGCCGCCGTTGCCGGCGGGGACGTAGTCCCTGCAGGGTTGGCCACGGAGCGTGTCGCACCCCGGCGACGGCGTCACGGTCGGCGTGGCCGGGACCGTCGGCAGCACCAGCCGGGACGGCACGTCCGGGCCGTGCAGGACCGAGACCGTGGTGGAGCCGTCGTCGATGGTGTCGAACTCCCACAGGGGCACGTCGCCTCCCGGCGCCAGGACCGTCACCCGCAGACGCGAACCCGCCCGGACCCAGGTCACCAGCGGGTTGATCGGCACCCGGACGTCGACGAACTCACCCGGGACGAGCAGCATCTGGTCCTCGCGCAGGTGGGTGTGCACCGGGTAGGTCTCGGTGGTCGCCGCACCGTCGAGCGCTCGGTGCGAAGCCCGCAACCAGCCCGAGGTCAGGTAACTCTCGCGACCGTCGGGGCGGACCTCGCTGAGCGTCACCTGCAGGTCCGTGTCCTCCGCCGACGCTGACAGGCGCAGGTCCAGGCTGCCGCCGCCAGCGACGAGCAGGTCCTCGGCGAGCGGCTCGGACACGTAGCCGAGACCCTTGCCGTCGGCGACCGGTTGCCAGTCGTACGGCTCGTCGGCGGAGTAGGCCACCCCGCCGCTGCCTACGTTGCGCCTCGGCCGGGCCGCCGGGTCGGCGACGTAGTCGGCCTCACCCTCGACGACTGCGTCCACTGTCGCAGCGTCGACGAGCGCTCCGTCCGCTGACAGCGTCCACGTCGACGGCTCGGTGCCTGGCGGTGGCCACTCGTCGTAGTCGAGCTCAGCGGTCGCCTGCAGAGATCTCGGGCCGAGGGGGCCGGCGCCGACCTCCATGAGGAGCCGGATCCGTGGATCCGCCTCGAACGTCGAACGCGCCGCCTCGAGGTCGCCGGTGCCGGCGAAGCGGGTCTGCTCGAGTGGCGCAGCCGCTGCCGAGCCGATCGAGCCGTACAACCCCCCGGCCAACGCCAGCACCGTCGGTGGGATCTCCGGCACCTCGTCAGCGACGAACAGATCGAGGAACTCCAACCACCTCGGCAGCACCTCGGGTCCGAGTGCGTCGTTGTGGTTGCCGTTGTACATCGTCACCCAGACGCTGGGGTTGTCGCCGAGCGCCTCGACGAGGTTCACCCAGTGGCCACCCAACTGATCGTCCTGGAAGGCGCCCACGAGGAACACCGGCACCTCGATTCGCTTCGCCCAGTCGAGCGGCGTGCGGCGCTCGTAGAGCGTCGGGTTGCGGAACGGTTCCTGGTCGACCAGTTCCAGCACGTCGCGTGTCTGGAGCCGAAGCCCTTGGTTGCGTTCACACGTGGTGTCGCCCTGTTCGATCAGCAGCCCGGCCCACTTCTGGCCCGCCTCCGGCGCCGGTCGGGCGTCCTGTTGCCGTTCGGTCAACCAGCTCTTGGCGAAACCATTGTTGAAGATTCCGCCCGGGAACCCCACGCCGTCGTAGAGGTCGGCGAGCACCGACATCGGTGCGATCGCCGCGAGACTCGGGGGTCGGGTTCCAGCAACGAACAGCTGACTGATCCCCGAGTACGAGATGCCGACCATTCCGACCTTGTTCCCCTTGACCCACGGCTGTGCGGCCACGATCTCGACGGCGTCGTAGCCGTCGTACACGGTCGGTAGGCCGAACAGGTCGAAGTCCCCTCCGGAGCAACCCGTTCCCCGGATCTGCAAGCTGACCGTGGCGTAGCCGAGCACCGGTGTGACGACCGAACCCACAGCCGTCGCTCCTCCGGGCGCCAGCGGGTCGGGAGCACCGCCGGTGAACGACGCCAACAGATCACCTGGTGCGGCGACTTCGTATCCCGAGTACTCGATCACCGTGGGGAACGGCCCGTCACCGATCTCCGCCCCGGGCGGCAATCGCAACGTGGCGGCGAGCGTGACCCCATCACGCATCTCGATGTAGTTGAGACCCTCCACCATGGTCTGGGAGTCGTAGAACGACTGAGGCGGCGTGTCGGACTCGTCGAGCACCCGGAACTCGGCGGTGCGAACGTTCTCCTCACCCGAACTCGACACCACCCGGTAGCCGCTACCGGGGGTGAGCTCCCGGAAGATGAAGGACCCCTTGGCGTCGGCAGTTCCGTTCGCCACCTCCACGCCCTCGGCGTCCTCGAGCACGATCGGCGTTCCCGGCGCAGCAGCGACGACGGTCGCCTGTCCGATCCCTCCGTAGGCCGTGAACGGTGCGTTGGCCGTCGATGGCGGCTGCGCCCACTCGGTCCCAGAGTCGTCGGTGCATGCCGAGGCGATCAGTGCCACCCCGAGCGAGACTGCAACGACGACTCTGAGGACGCGGACGTGCTGGTTCCCCCCGGAGCGCATCGGCGGAACCTAGCCCGATCGCCGGCTCCGGTGGGAAGCGGGCGAGGCGGACCCGGGTTTCCTCGACTTGGAACCGTTCGGCCGGGAACCGTTCGGCCGGGAACCGTTCGGCCGGGAACCGTTCGGCCGGGAACCGTTCGGCCGGGAACCGTTCGGCCGGGCCTTCTTGGGGCGGGTCCCTGGGCGTTGCCCGTTGCGGGCGCTGCGTTTCCGCGCACCGTCAGGCCGTCCGGTACCAGAGCGGCCAGCGGTTGAGGACACGTCGCCGGGTGGTCGAGAGGAGACAGCGGCGCTGGGCTCGGGAGCAGCCAGGCGAACAGCGCCACTCACGTCCCGGCGATCCACGAGGTGGACCTCGATCTCCCTCGGCGCCGGTGAACGACGGAGGCGGCCAGAGCGAACTGCCGTGGGCTCCACCAGGCTCACGACCGCACCGGAGGCTCCGGCACGACCGGTGCGACCGGATCGGTGCACGTAGGTCTCCTCGTCCTCGGGTGCGTCGTAGTGGACGACGAGCGCCAGGTCGTCGACGTGGATCCCGCGTGCTGCCACATCCGTCGCCACGAGCGCCTGGATACGGCCATCGTGGAGCGCATCGAGTGCCTTGGTGCGCTGCGCCTGACTGCGGCCACCATGGATCGGTTGTGCCGCCACGCCGAGCTTGTCGAGTTGACGGGCCACGCGATCGACGCGGTGCCGGGTCCGACAGAAGACGATCGACGGCCCAGCGGCGTCGACGAGCTCGGCGGTGAGACGGGTGCGATCGAGCGGATCGACGGCGACTGCGAGGTGGGTGGCACCACTCCCCGACTCCTCCGTCGACGCAATGCGAACGATCTGCGGGGAACGTTGGTGATCCTCGATCAGGGCCGCCACCGGCCCTCCGAGCGTGGCGGAGAACAGCGATGTCTGCCGCTGCCTCGGGGTCATCACGAGCAGTCGCCGGATCGCCGGCATGAACCCGACGTCCGACATCCGGTCCGCTTCGTCGATCACGACGATCTCGACTGCATCGAGGCGCAGATCGCCCCGTTCGACGAGGTCCTCGAGGCGACCCGGGCAGCCCACGACGACGTCGACACCCCGGCGCAACCGCTTGATCTGCGGGCCGATGGCCACCCCGCCGAAAACGGCGGTCACCGATGGCCCGTCGCTCCCGGCGAGGGGGGCGAGTACGTCGGCGATCTGCGTCGCCAACTCACGGGTCGGTGTGAGGACGAGCGCTGCCGGACGCCGTGGCTCCCCCACCCCAGATCGCTGGAGGAGGGGCAGTCCGAACGCAAGCGTCTTTCCCGACCCCGTGGGCGCCTCGGCGGCGACGTCGTGTCCGGACAGCAGGCCGGGAATCGCTGCTTCCTGAATCGGTGTGGGCACGATGATGTTGTGCGATTTGAGTTGCCCGGCCACGTCGGCGGACACGCCGAGTTCGGCGAAGGTGGTCATGGTCGTACTCCGATCACCCGCATCGTTGCGGGCTGCACTCCTCGATGAACGCTGGGGCTCGAGCAGCAGCAGGTCACGGAGGACCAGAACCGGAGGCGGTCGGGGGGTGCCACGCAGTCTGCGGACCGAGACGACCGGCCCAGAGGTCGACCAGTCACGTCCGCCCGGTCACCCGACCGGGCGCCAAGATCGTAGCACCCATCCCCCCACGGCGACATACGGGTCGAGCACGGGGTACGTGTCGCGCGCCAGAGCCGCGGATCGGGGGTAAAGGCCCCGCTACCCCCGGATGACGGGTACCGGACTGTCCACCTGGACCGTTCCGTCGGCGTGCGCCTCGACCCGGATCGGCCCGTGTGGAGAGGGCACCACGGCCCGGGCCCACTCCAGGTCGCCCAGTGCGGGAGCGACCCGGACCGCGGCGTACCCCGGCTCGGCCGGTGTGATCCCGAGCGTGTGGACGATCAGGTCGCGGGTCGGCGTCGAGGACCAGCCGTGACAACGGGTGCCGCCCTGCCAGCACTCGGGCCAGGTCGTCTCGCCGGCGTCCAGGAACACGGACCAGTCCTGGCACAGCCCGGCGACCAGGTCGGCGCGACCGGCGCGGGCCAGACCATCGTGCACCACGTACCGGAAGAACGGCTGGGCCTCCACCATCTGCTCCTCCACGTCCCAGTCGGGGTGGGGGTAGCCGTTCACCAGGTGGATGAAACCGTCGCCGGCACCATCGGCGGTGAGCGGGTCCATGACCCACGAGTGCCGGACCAACCGGCCACGGTCCACCAACCGCTCGACGACTGCGGCGATGCGGCCGGCGGGCACGATCCCGGCGGCGAGCGCCGCCGCACCCGGGTGCTGCGCAGCGGCCCGGCGCACCTCGCCGTCCACCACGTGGTCGACGTAGAGCGACCGTGACGGATCCCAGAACCGGTCGAAGGAGGCCGCCACCTCGGCACGACGTTCAGTCGCCCACTCGACCGTCCCGGCATCACCGAGCCATGCGGCGAGGTCGGCGACGTCCTCCAGCGCCCGGGCCCACAGCGCGTTCAGCGTGGACGAGCAACCCTGCGAATACACGCTCGACCAGTCGAGCAGCACCCAGCCACTCACGTCGGACAGGAGCCCGTCGGAACCCTGGTACGCCTCGAACCACCGCAGCGCCCGAACGGCCACCGGCAGGAGTTCGGCGACCAGGTCACGGTCGCCGGTGTAGCGGTACAGGTGGTGCACCGAGCGGATCCAGTGCAGCGACCAGTCGGGCACGAACGTGCGGTCGTCGAGCGCGAAGTCCGACGCTGCGGCCATGACGAGCATCCCGTCGTCCCGTGTCTGGGCCGCCAGCTCGGGGTGCCACCGCGGCATGGACCAGTCGGGGTTGGCGACCAGGTCGACCATCTGGTGCACGACGGAGTCGCCCGTCCACGCCCGCTGCTCACGAGTCGGGCAGTCCACGTAGGCGTCCAGGGCACACAGGTCGACGGTCCGCAGCCCGACCCTCCAGATCTCCTCGAGCAAAGGGTCGGAGCACTCGAAGGTCGCTCCCTCGGGCCGGGGCCGGTGCCGGTCCGCGATCGCCACCCGCAACGACACCTCACCCGTGTCGCCCGCCGGGCGCCGGAGCGACACGTGCAGGTGCTGGGCGCCGATCACGTCGAGCGACTCGAACGCCTCGTCTCCCCCACCGGCGCACACGTAGCGCAGCCCGGTGTGCTGTCCGAGCGACACGAGCGCCCCGGCGTCGTCCACGTGTTCGCTGCCGGCGAGGTCGACGACCGTGCCGGCGGGTGCGTCGAGCTCCAGACGGACGGTGCCGGCGGCGATGCGGCCCAGGTCGTAGGACCGGAGTTCGGCGGGGCCGTCGGCCGCGGTCCCCGCCGTGTCCCGGACGGCGTCCCCGGACCCGGCGGCGACACCGGCAGCGCCAGCGGCACCGGCAGCACCGGCGACACCGGCCGCCGACTGGTCGGCCACCACCTGCAGCACCGGGTCGTCGAGTACGCCGGCGCCTCGGAGCACCGCCGATCGGACCAACCTGCCGTGGTGGATCTCACCACCGGGGAACGCGACCCGCACCGGCGGTCGCAGCACCCCGAACGGTTCGCTCGGCGGGTGCGGATCGGCGTGCGCGCCCGTGTGGACCGGCGTCAGCTCGGCGGCGCGTCGCCACTCGCCGTCATCGAAGTCGGCCAGCCGCCAGCCGTCCGGGTGGCGGCGGGCGTCGAAGGACTCGAGCGGCAGGCAGGCGACGTCGCCGGGCACCGGCACGGGGCTCCACGCGTCGCCCGGCGCGGCCCGCCAGGAGCGGTCGGAGACGATCCACTCGTCGCCGACCAGCGACTCGAGGATGACCGCACCCCCACCCAACGTGTACGAGGGCGGTACGGGCGTCCACCACGACGTCGCCTGCCCGAAGTGACGGGCGAGCACCGCCAGCACGTTGCGACCCGGACGCAGGTGCGCCGCCAGGTCGACCACGTCGTAGTGGGCGCGACGCGGGTCGGAGCGCACGGGCCCGCGGGCGACCTCGACGCCGTTGACCCACAACACGTGCCGCCCGTCGCTCCACAACCGGCACGGCACCGACTCGGGCACCTCGCCCAACTCGACGGCCCGACGCAACAGCACCACCCGGTCGACGGGTTCGGCGAGCACCGGTCGAGTGGCGGTCTCGGTGGCGATCGGGGGCCGACCGTCCCAGATCCAACGGGCCCGCCACCTGGTGGTGAAGGGCGGCGGATGTTGGAGTCGCACCGCCGGACTGTAGGCCGCTGGCGTTTCGGTCACTCGACGCCGCCACACCCCGACGTCACTCGACGCCGGTGTCCCCTGCGAGCAGTTGCTGGAACCAGCGGTAGGAATCCTTCGGTGTGCGCCGGTGGTCGTCGTCGTAGTCGACGTGGATCAGCCCGAACCGGGCGTCGCGCCCGAGCACCCACTCGATGTTGTCGGCGTACGACCACTGGAAGAACCCGTCGACGGGCAGGCCCTCCTGCACGGCGGTGCGCACCGCCTCCAGGTGCGTGCGGGCGTACCAGATGCGCAGGTCGTCGCGCACTCGGCCGTCGACGAGCCGGTCGTTCATGCCGAACCCGGACTCGGTGATCACGATCCGCTTGCAGGTCGGGTGCGTCGAGTAGCGGCGGAGCAGCTCCAGCAGGCCGTCGGGTTCGACAGGGATCCCGACCGACGACCGGACGTTCGCCTCGGCGGTGCGCAGGCTCGGTACGGGCAGCCCGCCAACCAGCGGCACACGCCGCATGGGGAACGGCCCGTAGTACTGAAGGCCCATGAAGTCGTAGTCGAACGCTGCCGCCTCCAGGTCGCCGTCGCGGACGTAGCGGCGCAGCGGCTTCAGGAAAACGCTGTCCTCGAACGGGTAGCCCCGGCCGGCCGCCGGATCCAGGAACGCGTCGACCAGCAGCGCCTCCAGACGACGCTGGGCGCGCCGCAGCGACCCGGTTGCGTCGAACGGGGCGCAGAGGGTGAACACGTTGGTCGTCCCGATGTGGGCGTCGGGACCCAGCACGTTGCGCATCCGTCGACCCGCCTCGGCGCACGCCAGGTTCATGTGGTGCAGCGACGACAGCGCCTGCATCGGGTGCGGACCGGGTCGGGTGTGGATCCCGGCGGCGATGTGGCCGACGACCGACAGCGGCTCGTTGAACACCATCCAGTTGCGGACCCGGTCGCCGTAACGTTCGGCCACCGCAGCGGCGAAGGCCGCGAAATCCTCGACGATCCCCCGGCGGGTCCACCCGCCCTCCCGCTGCAGCGCCGAGGGCAGGTCCCAGTGGTGAACGGTCAGCCACGGTTCCACGCCCCGTTCAAGACAGCCGTCGATCAGCCGGTCGTAGTAGTCGCCGCCGGCGGCGTTCCACGGACCGCGCCCGTCGCCGTACACACGCGGCCAGCTGACCGAGAACCGGTTGGCGTCGACACCCAGGCCCGCGATCAGGTCCAGGTCCTCGTCCAGCCGGTGGTAGGCGTCGATCGCCGTGTCGCCCACACGGCCGCCACGGACCCGGCCGTCGCGGCCGGCGTCGTCCCAGACCGACGGCCGCTTGCCGTCCTCGTCCCAGGCACCCTCCACCTGGAACGCCGCCGAGGCCACACCCCAAGTGAAGTCGGATCCGAAGTCCCCTCGGCTCAGCACGTGCACCTCCACCTCGACGGTCAGGCGGACGCTACGGGCGCCCTGCGACGGCCCGCAACTGGCGGGCGGCGGGAGGATGAGCGACGGGACCCTGGTCCCTTCCAGCGGGACGCACGAAAACGATGTGTCCGCCGTGACCACCACGGGCCGCGAGGGCGGATCGACCACCGCGCCGAGCCGCTGGGCGCTCGGCCATGAGGGCGACGGTTCCGAGGAGCCCCCGCCCTGTTGTCGGTGGGGTTCCGGAACCAACTCCTCGACCACCTCGCCCCCGTCGCGGTCCTGGCCGCGATGCGCCGTCTCGACGGCGCGGTCGAGGACTTTGCCTGGAGGTTCGCCAACCACACCGCCTGCGCCGCGTTGGGTGTCGACGGTGACGCGCTCATCCACTCCACCCTCCGCCGGACTGCGGACGGTGTCGACGTGCGCAGCGACACCGACGCCGCGCTCGCCGCCTTCCGCCGGGTCAGCGAGATCCTGGCCGTCGGCCGGAAGGTCGAGCCCGGTCGGCACCTCGGCGACCTCGAGCTGCCGGGGCCGTTCATGTCCCGCTGGGAGCGGGCGCTCCAGGCGGCGATCGACGGTGGCGAGCGGGTCGTCTTCGACCACACCGCTCCGGGCGACATCGCCCGCCACGTGGAGCTGGCGGTCGCACCGGTGACGACCGGATCCCTGCCCGACGGGACGGTCACCACCATCCGGGACGTCACCGACCACGTCCGCCGCGAACAGACCCTGGTGTCGCTCGCGCGCCGCGACCCGCTGACCGGGCTGGACAACCGTTCCGAGGTCACCCACGAACTCGAACGTGCGCTCGCCGCGGCGGGCCGGACGGGTCGGCCCGTGGCGCTGCTGTCGGTCGATCTCGACAGCTTCAAGTTCATCAACGACTCCTTCGGTCACCACGTCGGCGACGAACTGCTCCAGGCCGCCGCCGACCGACTCCGCACCGTCGTGCGCGGCGGCGACCTGCTGAGCCGGACGGGCGGCGACGAGTTCGTCGTCGTCTGCCGCGACCTGCGCCGGGCCGACGACGCGCTCCGGAGTGCGTGGCGGATCGTCGAGGCGTTCCGGGCGCCGTTCCCGATCCGGGACGCCGAGGTCGTCACCACCGCCAGTGTCGGCGTGGCGGTCTCGAGCGGCAACGACACCGTCGACGAGGTCGTCGAGCAGGCCGACGCCGCCGTCTACGCCGCCAAGGCCGCCGGACGCGACACGGTCGCCACCTTCGACTCGGTGCTGCAGTCCGAGGTCGACCGGCGCCATCAGATCGAGGTCGACCTCCGGGCTGCGGTCGCAGGCGGCGGCGTGGGACCGAGTACCGGGCAGACGGCCGACCAGCTCGAGTTGTGGTTCCAGCCGGCGTACCGACTGGCGACCGGCGAGATCACGGGCGCCGAGGCGCTGCTCCGCTGGCGCCACCCGAGCGGCGGCGTGTGGGAGGCCGGAGCGTTCGTCGACGTCGCCGAGGACGCCGGCCTGCTCGCCGACCAGAGCGCACGGATCCTCGACCTGGCCTGCGCCAGCGCCGCCGACTGGCCCGCCACTCCCTCCGGCGACCGGGTCTCGGTCCGGGTCAACCTGTCGCCCCGCCAACTCGCCGACCACGGACTCCTCCACCGGGTCGACGACGCGCTGCGCTCCTCGGGTCTCGACCCCGGCCTGCTGTGCGTCGAGGTGGCCGAGACCTCGTTGTCCCGCACCAGCCGGGCGGTCGGGCCGAACCTGGACGGACTCGCCGAGCGCGGTGTGTCGCCGGCGTTCGACAACTTCGGGTCCGGGTACGCGTCGCTCACCCAGCTCCAGGACTTCCCCGTCGACGTCGTGAAGTTGGACCGTTCGTGCACGACGGCGGTGGTCCGCAGCGAGCGGGCCCGCAATGTTTCAGCCGGGACGAACGCCGCGGCCGAACGCCGGGGGTCGGGGGCGATCGCCGACGGCGTCGAGACCGAGCGGCAGGCGGCGGTCCTGGCCCGCCTCGGCTACCGGTTCGCCCAGGGATTCGCCTCCTCCCCCGCCGTCCCCGGCCCCGACCTGGCCAACCTCATCCGCCACCCACCGATACAGGGGTCGCGTGCGGGGTACGTCTCGCGCGCTGGAGCCGCAGAGCCGGGGCGGACCGGCGCCGAGGTCTCAGCCGCCGTTGGCGAGCGGCGTGTAGGGGCGACACTGCTGGCCTGCCGACGGGCACGACGGCAGGCCAGCGATCGGACGCACACCGGTCGCCACCGGGAACGTGATGCTCGACGGCGTCGCCGGGCCGAACCCGATCGAGTTCGTCGGCGGCGCCGCACTGTCTCCCGACACGAAGCGCCAGGCGGTCCGATCGCCGCCAGCCGGTCCGACGACGACCCGGATCCGGCTCCCGGCCCGGAACGCGTGCGCCGCCGGCAGGATCGGGACACGCACCCGGTTGAACCCCGGGGCCAGAGGCTCCTGGGTCCGGTAGTCGACGATCGGTCGGACAGCATCCCCACCGAGCAGGCCCCGGAACGAACTCCGCTGCACCGCCGTGGTCACGAACTGCTCCTGGCCGTCGGGACGGACCTCGCTCACGCTGACCTGCAGATCGGTGACCGACGCTGTCGACGACACCCACAGGTCCGCCGCCAGCGGACCGGCGAGCACCGTGTCCGCCTCGAGGGGAGCGCTGGTGAATCCCAGACCGGCGCCATCTGGCACCTGTGACCACCCTCCGCCGCTCGAGGCCGGCCGGAGCGACGGGTCCGACACGTAGCTCGCCGACCCCGCATCGGCGCCCGGCCCGCCCAACGTCCCGCCCGGCCCGAGGTACAGCGTCGTCGGCACGGCACCGGCCGGCGGGAACGAGGACGAGGTGAATCCCCACCGGGTGCCGTCGCCGTCGCTCCGCTCCAGCCCGTAGGTGTAGCGGGGCCGTTCCTCGAAGCGGCGGCGGGCCTCGGCGTACGGGACGCCCAGCAGCGCCGGCACGTCGACCGACACCGGCCGGCCGAAGATCAGCGGCGCGGCCAGGTAGAGCGGGAACTTGAGCTCGGGCGTGCGACGGGCCACGTAGATGTCGAGGAACTCGAAGAGCTCGTCGATCGTGTCGGGGCTGACCGAGTCGTTGTGCTCCCCGCTGCTCAGCGTCACCCAGGCCCGGGGGTTGGCGCCGGTCAGCAGTCCGGCGTCGGCGGCGACGGCCGAGCTGGTCTGCTCGTCCTGGAACTGCAGCAGTGCGAACGTCGGGACGTCGACCCAGGCCAGCGCGGCGGCCAGGTCGCGCCGGTCGTACTCCTCGGCGTTGGTCGACAACGACCGGTAGATGGCCGACCCGTTGCGGGTCTGGAGCCGGAGGCGCTGGTTCTCCCGGCAGTACGGATCGGTGGCGACCAACGCGTTCGCCCACTCCTGGGCGCCCGCCGACGGGGCCGGTTGCGTCTGCCGCTGGCGATCGGCGAGCCACGAGTCGGCGAAGCCCACGTTGAACACCCCGCCCGGCCAGCCGACGTCCCACAGCCGACCGAGGAACGACAGGGGTGCGATCGCCGCCAAGGACGGAGGGCGGGTCGCCGCCGTGGCGATCTGCGAGAACCCGGAGAACGAGATGCCGAGCATCCCGGGTCGGCCGTGCAGCACCCAGGGCTGGCGCGCGACCGTCTCGACGACGTCGTAGCCGTCGTAGCGACTGGGCAGGTCGAACAGGTCGGCCTCACCGCCCGAGCAGCCGATGCCCCGGAGCTGGACCGACACGGTGGCGTACCCGGCGAGCCGGGAGACGACCCCACCGAGCAGCGTCTCGCCGCCCGGCACGAGTGGATCGTTCGGTAGCGACGGGTCGAGCAGCCGGGCGATCTTGTCCGCCACCGGATCGGTGGGGGCGGCCACGGCGTAGCCCGAGTACTCGATCAGGGTCGGGAACGGTCCGTCGGCCAGCGTGTTACCGACCGGCGGGCGGACGGTCACGGCGAGCAGCGTGCCGTCACGCATGGGGACGTAGTTGAGTCCGTCCCGCAGGCTGGACGCCCGGTAGAACGCGTCGCTCGGGTGGTCGTCGACGGACAGCACGGTCACGTCACGCCGCTCGTCGCCCACGACGACGGCGACGCGTTCGCGCTGGGCGAGCTCCCGGAACACGGCGCTGCCGAACGCATCGGCCGTCACGGTGACCGCCGCAGCACCGGTCCGCTCCAGTCGCAACTCGGCGCCCACCGGCGCGCCGGTGACGTACACCTGCTCGATGCCGGCGCGGACCGACACCGGGTGCGGGGGGTGTGGTGACGACCGACGGCATCGTCGTGCAGGCCACGGCGAGCACGAGCACCCCGGCCACCAGCGCCACCGAGCACCGGGTCGACCGCCCGATCCGCCCCGTTCCGTTCGCCCGCATGGGCCGAGGGTACGGCACGCCCCGCGGACCGACGAACCGACGGAATCGAACCGATCGCATCGAACCGATCACATCGAGCGCGCCGCACCCATCCGTGCGCCGACCGATGCGGCCCGGCCCTACGCTGCGCCCGTGCACTCCGTACCGGGCGAACTGCGGTTCACCGGACCCGGGTGCACGAACGTGGACGCGGCCCCGGGGCACCCGGCTCGCCGACGACGAGCGGTGCGTGGTGGTGACCGGCGAGCCGGTCGAGCCACCGGGGCGACTCGCCGGAAGGCTCCTCGAAGCGACGGAGCGTGATGACTGGTGGAGCCGATCCGAGGTCGAGCGGACCGTGCTGGACACGCTGTCGGACGCGCTCGGCCACTGCACGGTCCTGATCGCCGACCGCGACAGGACGATGGTCGTCACGGACCACGACGGCACGGCCCCGCTGTTCGCCGCGTCCGCATCGCCCGACGACGCCCCGACCGCCCTGGCGACGACCTCGCTGGGTGCAGCCCGGCTCGGCGGCGGACTCGGCGAGCTCGACCGGGTCTCGGCCGAGGAGTTCGTCGGGACCTCACGGATCACGTCCCCGTTCACCCTGACCGACGGTGTCGTCCGGCTGTGGCCCGGTCAGGTGATCCGTTGGGACCGCTCCCGTCGGGATGCCTCCACCTACTGGGGGCTGCCCCGAACCGTCGATGCGGGACGGGACGACCTCCCGGAGCTGGCGGCTGCGGTCCGCGGGGCACTCGAGCACGCAGCCGGCCGGGTGGCCGCCCACCACCGCCGGGCACACGTGCTCCTGAGCGGTGGCGACGACTCCCGGATCGTCTCCGCGGCGCTGCACGGGGCGGGGGTCGACCTGACCGGTTCGTTGTTCCGTGACGTCGCCAACCGGGAACAGGTGCTCGCCACGATCGCCGCTCGCGCCGCACACGTGGACCTGCGTCCGAGCGACCGGCCGACCGACCACGCCGCCTGCTCGCTGCGGTGGCTCGTCGAACACGCCGACCCCGAGCTGGACCCGTCCCAGGCGCACAGCGTCGGGCTGCTCCCGGAGTGGGACGACCCGAACGACCCGACGGTGGCATCGCTCCGGGAGCTCGGCAACCGGGTGCCTCTGGTCCGCCGACTCGTCGAGTGGAGGGACCACGGCCACGCCGGTCCCCCGCCCACCTCGCACCCGTCGGCCACGACGCTCCGGGCCGTCCGGGTCGCATGGGCGCTCACGCCACCGGACTGACGGTCGGCCCGACAGGCGAGTCGGTCCGACGAACCGACTGGGTCAGAACGGCAGCAGGTCCCCCTGCAGCGAGCGGAGCTCGTCGAACATGGCCCGGCAGGCGGCTTCGTCGGCGGGCGAGTTCGGGTCCTCGCGTAGCGCCCGGAACGCCAGCTCCGGGTCACCCTGCACGGCGGCGTCGACGATCAGGTCCATCAGCTCCACCTGGGTCCCGATCCAGCCGGCGAGCGGTTCGCCGAGCGGCGGCATCTCGTCGGGGTGGATCCCGTCGCCGTCGACGGTCGCGCCGACCTCGACGATCGCCCCGTCGGCCACGTCCGGCAGGTACCCGCGGTTGGGCACGTTGACCGCCATGATCCGTGTCGGCGTGTCGGTCCACATGGCGGCGATGATCGGCACGACCTCCTCGTCGCTGTGGCCGACGGCCTGCAGCGGGAGCGGCACCTTGGTGGTGGCCGCCCACGCCGCAGCGCGCTCGGCCACGGTCGAGATGGGCTCGTGGAAGTCCAGCGGGGTCGGCATCCACTCGGCGACGTCCATGGCGAACGGCACGTACTCACCGATGTGGCTGTCGACCGAGCACGGGACCAGCCCGTGGTCGCGGACCATCCTCGCCACGAGCGGCGAGTAGTTGAACTCGACGAGCCCGGCACCGACCAGCGTCCGGTCCAGGACCTTGGCGAGCTTCTGGGTGCGCGGCGAGTAGTCGTGAAGTCGGCCGGCGAAGTACGACCGGATGCGCGGCAGCAGGTCCTCGCCGGTGCGCGTGTTGCGGAACTCCGTAAAGAACGTGAAGTGGTTGATGCCCGACGCCTTCGCCTCGACGTCACCGCGCCGGACCCGGATCCGGCGGCACAGCCGGTTCACGCCCATGGGCATCTCGTGGCACATGCCGACGTTGCGGACGCTGGCGGCCCGGTTGATCGCCAGCGTCACCCGGCTCATCGGGTTCGACAGGTTGATGAAGAACGCGTCCGGGCAGTACCGCTCCACCGATCGGCAGATCCCGAGCGTGTTGTGGATGCTGCGCAGCGAGTGGAACACCGCACCGGGACCGCCGTTCTCGCCGTTGATCTGGGTGGACCCGTGCGCCCGCGGGACCTCGTAGTCCTGCCGCCAGCTTGGGAACCGCCGGAACTCAGCGCTCGAGATGACGAAGTCGGCACCTTCGAGCGCCCCGCCGGGTTCGCTGGACCGGTCGACCATGATCGGCGTGCCGGCGGCGGCGTTCAGCTTGACGGCGAACCGGTAGGCCCGGTCGAGCCGTTCGGCGTCCAGGTCGTGCAGCACCAGACGGGCGCCCCGCAGGCGCTGGGTGTGCACCACGTCGTTGACCATCGCCGGCCCGAAGGACATGCCCCCGGCGCCGACCAACGTGATCTTCGGAACTCGCTCCATCACCCGCAATCTACGGGTCGCGCGCAGGGTACGTCTCGCGCGCTGGAGCCGCAGAACGCCACTGCGGGCTCAGCTCAGGGTGAACGCCGCCTCACGGGCATCTGCGTTGTTGAAGAGGCTGTTGTTGGTCACCCGCACGTAGCAGGTCGTGTTCTTCTCGACCCCGGCCGGTGCGACGTCGGCAGTGGCGAAGCAGCCCCAGTCCAGATCACCCGAGGGCTCACGACCCCGGAAGATCTGCACCACCGTCGAGCCGCTGCCCGTGGCGGTGGCGTTCGGGTTCAGCGACGACAGGGGCGCACAGTCCTGCCCCGGGCTGAACGACGGGTTGCTCGTGACCTTCCGACAGATGTCGACGTACATGAGCTTGCCCGGGGTCTGGCCGCTCCAGGTGAACACGACGGGCTTCTCGCAGCCGCCGGTCACCCCCATCACCGGATTCTCGGCCAGGACCGCATCACCCGGCGGCACCGTCGACGGAAGCGGCGGCAACGGGAACGTCGGGCACGGAATGGTCGTCGTGGTGGTCGTGCTCGTGGTGGTCGTCGTCGTCACGGGTGGAGGCGGTGGCATCACGCACGACGCAGCGACGACCACGACGGTGGCGAGCACGACGAACGCAGCGGTCCGGTGACGGTTGATGTGCGACATGGCTTCCTCCTCCACTTCGACGGGACCCACCCCGTGGGCACCGCTCCAGCTGTTGTACCGACCACGAACGACGTCAGCGTGACCGTCCGGCCAACCCCGGGTGAGCGCTCGGGCCGGCCGGGACCCCGGCGACCGCCTCATCAGCGGCCTCGTCGACGAGCGTCAGGCCGTGGGTCGTCTTCTCCCAGTGGCTCGGCGCCGTCACCAGTTGCACGGCCGCCCGGAGCGCCGCGATCGACATGAGCACCCAGTAGAGCGGCGACAGCACGGCGGCGGCGAGCAGGTCGGGACGTCGGACGACGCGGGCGGTCACGACCGACACGTAGACGACCGACAGGTTGCCGATCACCCACACTGCTGCGGCCAGGTAGTACGCCCACCCCGGGTACATCGCCTGGACGAACGCCGCCCGAGTGGTGATCCACACCAGGGCGAGCCCCCAGAACCAGAGGTTCATGACGGCGAGCAGCGGCGTGCAGCCGACGAACATCACGAAGTGGAACACGCCCCGCCAGCCCAGGCCGTGCACGAGCGACCGGGGGTGGCGCCAGGCCACCTGGAACGTCTGCAGGTAGCCCTTGTACCAACGGCTCCGCTGCTTGACCCAGTTGAGGACGTCGGTGTTGGGCTCCTCCATGGTCACCGAGTCCAGGATCCCGATCCGCCATCCGCGCCGCTGCAGCCGGATCCCCAGGTCGCAGTCCTCCGTGACGTTCCACGGGTCCCACCCGCCGACCTCGTCGATCGCCCAGCGTCGGAAGTGGTTGCTCGTCCCCCCCAACGGGACCGTGGCGTCGGCCAGGACCAGACCGGGCAGGTACAGGTGGAACCAGGTGGCGTACTCGGTGGTGAACCAGCGGGTGAGCAGGTTGCGGTGTCCGCCGTAGAAGAAGAGGCGGGCCTGCAGGCACACGACCTCGTCGCCGGCGCGACGGAACGCCACGGCCGCCCGCCGGAGCTGCAACGGTTCCGGGTGGTCCTCGGCGTCGTAGATCGTCACCAGGTCGCCGTGGGCGAATCGCAACCCGAAGTCGAGCGCCCTCGGCTTCGTGCGCGGCTCACCGGGCGGTACGAGCAGCACCCGCACGGGCAGGTCGGCGTCGATGGCGCGGGCGGCGTCGATGGTGTCGTCGTCGTCCGCCTCCAGGAGCAACACCACGTCCAGCCGGTCCCGGGGGTACTCGAGACGTTCGAGGGCCTCGAGCAGTCCGGGCAGGATCTCGGGCTCGCCGTAGGCGGGGATGAGCACGGAGTAGACGGGGAGCTCCTCGTCGGGAACGGCCCGCGCCTCGGCGTCCGAGACGTGCATCGCCGGATCGTGTCGCAGCGCCCGTCGGACCAGGGAGATCCGGTGCCAGACGGTCACGGTGTAGAGGACCGACGCGAGCGTGGTGAACGTGACGGCGACCGCGACCGGAGCAAGGGCGGTCAGGCCGACGAGCACCACGGCCGCGACCACCCAGCGCCACGGACGTGACCGGGTGACGATGGGGCGGGCCGTTGCGCCCGGGTTCCGCTGTTCGACCTCGGCGAGCGCGAGCGCCAGCTGCCATTCCGGGTCGTCGACCTCGTCGACCCTCACCCGCCCGGCTCCCGTGGTGGCGGCAGCGACGCAGCCTGCTCGGTTGCGGCCGACACGACGCGCCGACCGAAGGTGACGATGAAGCTGCGCAGGGCGATCTCACGTTCGCTCAGGTCGCTGCCGGCACGACCCTGCACGAACTCGTCCGCGCTGAACGCGAACTGGTCGGCGACGTCCTCGGTGACCTCGGGTGCGACCAGCCGCGCACTGTCGACCTCGTTGAGCAGCAGCACGACCCGCTCGTAGCGGATCCGGTCGCCCTGTCGAACGGCCCAGATCCAGTAGAGGGTCGTCCACTTCAACCCGTTCGCAGGGTCCTGCCAGCGCAGAACGGTTCCGGTGACGCCGCTGCCCAGGTCGACGCGCCGGACGTCCTGCATGCCGTAGCCGTGGAACTGGTAGCAGGCCTCCAGGCCGAAGTCGCTGAACGACTGCAGGTTGGAGGTGTTGATGACGTCGGCCAGCACCGGCACGTCGCTGCGCAGGTCGGTCGTGCCGAACCCCCGGTAGCTGAAGCGGACCCAGGTCGAGTCCTCACCGAAGAACCGCTTGCCGTTCGCGAAGGTTGCGACGGGTTCGGCCCGGAAGCCGTCCAGGTCCGCACCGGATCGGGCGAAGCCGGCCAGTCGGGGCGTACCGACCGACGAGGCGATCGGGTCGTAGCGGGTGAGTCCGTGGTCGAACACACCGGCGAGCAGCGCCACGGGGAGCAGGACGAGCAGGGTCCGCCGGACGGTCGGCACGGCCCGCAGGACGGTGGCGGTCCGGCTCGGCCCGGTGCGCTGCGGCAGCTGCAGTCCGAACCGGTGGGCGGCGAGCACCATCAGCAGCACGCCGACGTTGAAGGACACGAGCCCGACGCCCGGATGGAGCACATCGATGGACGCGGTCTCGCCTGCGAACCGTCCCACGAAGATGATCAGCAGGATCCGGAGGATGTTGAGCACCACCATCAGGACCGACCCGGCCGCCAGCCAGGCGGCCTTGCGCCACCGGCTGCCACGCAGGACGAGTGAGACGGCCCCGGCGAGCAGCAGGAACCCGACGAGCCCGTTCGCACCCGAGCAGGCCGAGGCGATCTGCACCCGGAACCCCTGCTCACCGTGCGGGATGATGAACGAGGTGTCGTCGCCCTGGACCGCCTCGGCCAGCGGCACCACCGACAGGATGATCCGCACCGCCCCGGCGGTCAGGTCGCTCAGGTGGTCGAGCAGCGACTGGACGGCCCAGCGGGACGGCATGGGCCACGCCAGGAACAGGAACGCCACGGCGACCTTGGTCCGCCACAGCATCCGCACGCCGAACAGCAGCGTCACCACCCCGGCCACGAAGAACGGCATGGTGAGCAGGTCGATCCGCCACAGCCAGTAGACGACCGACAGGCGCGGTGGCAGCAGGACCAACGCGACCAGGGCGACGACGATCAGCGGGACCCCGACGATCCGGTCGACCATGCGGTCGTGGATCTCGGGTTCCCCGGCCACGGGTCGGGACAGCACGTAGCCCAACCCGATGCTGATCAGGGGAACCAGGCCCAGGTACGCGAGCGGGGTGTCGACGGTGATGCCGCGGAGCAGTGACCACAACGACGTGTGGTAGGCGACGACGACGATCGCCAGCCCGGCCGCGGTGCGCAGTCCGACGCTGCGCACGTCACGGTCGGACCATCCACGGGTCGGGGTGCGCAGCGAGGCGGTGGGGGCGGTCACGGGGTTCCTCCGGGCACGGGCCCACCGCCGACCCCGGCGGACCGGCGGCGACGGACGAGCAGGGCGAGCGCGGCGCCGACGACCACCACCGCCGAGATCGGCAGCAGGGCGGTGAGCGGGCTCTCGGACACGACGGGCGGCGGGAGCGGGACGGTGGTGGTGGGCGTGCCCGGGGCGACGATGCCGAGCGACGCCAGCTGCGTCGGCGCTCCCTGCGCACCGACGCAGCTCTGGACGACCGGCTGTCCGCCCACGGTCCGGGTGAACGACACGGAGTCGAACTGCACGACGATGCTGCCCCCGGCGGGCGACGAGACGGTGAACGTCCCGGCCAGGAAGTCGTCGCCGCCGTCCGGGATCGGCACCACCGCACCGGCGGCGAGCGGGAGCGGATTCGAGGTCTCGAGCTGCAGGGGCGGCGCTCCGGTTCCGACCGCCGACAACCGGACGGTCTGGGCCAGGTCGTCCCGGAGTGCCTCGCCGAGCAGGTTGGGCGGCCCGAGCAGGCCCACGAGGACGGGCAGGTTGGTGCCGGTGGGCACGCCGGTGAGCGTGGAGACACCGACCACCGCAATCACGGGCACGGACCCGGGCTGGTTCGTCACCGAGCACGCCAGCTGGAGGGTCACCGTGCGGGACTGGACCTGGACGGACGGCGGCACGGTGGTGGTGGTCGTCGTCGACGGAACCGTCGTGGGCGACGTGGCGGGCGGCACCGTCGTCGGCGGCGTGGTCGTGGGCACGGGTGGCGGCGTGGTCGTCGGCGGTGTGACCGGGTCGGGCGGCGGCACCACCAGGTCGAGCTGGGTGAACGACTCGCCGAGCACCTCGGTGGCGGCGCCGTCCTCGAAACCGACCCCCGCCAGCGACTCACCCTCCGAGAACCCGGCGTCCTCCTGGACCCCCAGCACCTCGGCAGCGGCGGCGGCGGACCCGCTATCCGGCGTGGAGGGCGGCGTCACGGCGTCGCCGGGTGCGGTGGTCGTGGTGGACGGGGCCGTGGTCGTCGTGGTCGTCGCCCGGGCCGCCCGCTCCTCGGCGGGTGACCCGCCGCCGAGCCGCGTCACGGCGACGACGGCCACGAGCGCGACCAGCGGGCCCAGGACGAGCCAGAGCGTCCGCTGTCGGAGGACCGGGGGGACGCGCATCAGTCGAGGAACCCCTCGTCGGGCGTCGGCCGTGGTTCGCCGCGCGGGTTCAGCACCCGGTACAGGGCGTACCGGCCCGAGGTGTCGTCGTCGCCGCCCCAGGTCCGCACGCGCTCGAAGCCGGCGTCCTGGTCGGTGAGCAGCCCGGGATGTGCGGCGACGACCGCATCGCCGGTGGATGCCGGGACCCTCAACAGCACGTAACGGACGCCGAAGGTGGCCGGGTCCGACACGACCGCCTCGAAGTCCCGGTCCGATGGGATGATGAACACCGACGGTTCGGCCGACGCCGACACGACGGCGAACGTGGACGACGCGTCGGTCAGGATCGACCCGGCGGTGGCGTCCGGGACGTCGTCCAGGTCGGCGGCGACCGCGGCGGCCCGGCCCAGGACGGACCTCGACGCCTCGATCCGCTCACCGGTGGCGCCAGCCACGATCGCGTCCACGGTCGAGCGGTCGTCGGCCGACCCGAGGTCGCTGTCCAGCACCACCGTCCACGACAGCGCCAGCCCCGGCACGAGCGACAGCACGGCGAGCACCCGCAGCATCCGTGACCCCCCGATCGCACCGCCCGAAACGGCGAGCAGCGCTGCGAGCAGCGCCGACAGCACCACCGCGCCGACGACGTAGCGGAACCACGGGAACGTGTCGCCCCGTCCGGCGAGCAGGAGCTGCAGGACCAGCGGCGATCCGACGATCGCTGCGGCGACGCTCGCCCGACGGGCCGTGCGCCCACCCAGCCAGAGCGCCACCAGCAGCATCGGGACGAGCAGCGGCGCGGCCACCACGAGCTGGCGCAGGTAGAACCCGACCCGTCCGGGCACGCTGGTGTCCCCGATGATCGACTCGATCGCCCCGGCGCCGTCCCGCACGAGCGCCGCGTTGCCGTAGTCGGAGGTCAGCTGCGCCAGCGGCTCCCCGACGATCACGTACGACACGAGCGACCAACCGAGCACACAGGCGGTGACCGGGAACGCCAGGATCGACAGGTCCAGCACCACGGCCCGGAGCCGGCGCCAGGTCGCCGAACGAGACGGCCCGACGGTCCCGCGGGTCCATCCGTCGTCCGCCGGCCGCCGTTGGGCCGACACGACGACCACGAACGCCGCAGCGGCCAGGATCGATGCCGCGGTCTCGTACCGGGTCAGGTAGGCCGCACCCAGCGCCGCTCCGCCCAACACGAGACCGCCGAGGTCGTCGCGCTCGGCCCACCGGGCGAGCGACCGCACGGCCAGCACGAGCAGGACCATCCAGCACGCCTCGCTCATCCCGTTCGCCCCGTACAACAGGACCAGCGGACTGGCCAGGGTGAGGGCCGCCACCGACCACCGGGCCCAGCGGGGGCTGCCCGAGGTGCGGGCCCAGTCGACGACCTGGGCGAGCAGCAGACCGGTGCAGATCGCCGAGACGGTCGTGGCTGCGATCGACGCCGCGGTGAGCTCCGGCACCCAGGACCGGAGCGCCACGAACGGCACCTGGAACAGGGTCGGGAACGGACCCCAGATGAACCCGATGGATTCGGGGTGCGGGTCACGGCCCGCCACGACGGCGAGGGCCCCCTGCACGCGGGAGATCGCATCTGCCGGGATGACGCCGCCGCGTGCGGCCGCCACCCAGCCGAGCACCATCAGCACGGCGGTGGTCAGCCCGCCGACCACGACCGTCTCGACGTGACGTGTGGACCGCTGCCCCGAGGCCCGGCGGCGGAGTTCGGCGACACGGACCCGGACCAGGTGGTCGGCCTCCAACACCGCCGGGTGCGACTCGTCGGCGACGACGACGTCGTCGACCGAGATCCGCGGGATGGGCACGCCACCGGCGGCGGCCAGCGTGCGGGCCGCCGCCACGGACCGACCGGCGATCACGTCGGCCCGGTCCTCGGCGTCACGCAGGTCCTCGACGAGCGAGTCCAACCGGTCCCACCGGCGCTCCAGCTCGTCGGCACCGGTCCGGAGGGTCGCAGCCAGTAGCGGCGTTGTTGCGACCGCGGCCGTCCCGGCCGGATGGTCGTCCGGATGGACGGCAACCGGGTCGAGCAGCTCCCGCTCGTCGATCGACACCGCGTTCACCCGTCACCCGACCCGGCGGCGCCCGCCGGGTCGAGCCGGTCGGCGAGCGCCCGGACCTCAGCGAGCGCGGTCCGCAGTTCGGAGCGGACGGCTCGCTGCAGGGCGGTCAGCTCGGCCATGGTGGCCTGCAGTTCGGCCCGGTGGTGCTCGATCAGCGCCACCGTCTCGGCAGCCAGGCGGGCGAGCTCCTCGGCGTCCACGACCCGGACCTCCGAGGGCGGATCGGAGACCGGCTGGACGGCCGTCGGGGCCCCGTCGGCCGACCACGGCGCCGTCCCGGCCGGTGGGGTGGTCTGTCCGCTCATCAGCCTGGTGTCCTCGCACGATCGCCGTCGGTGCTCACCTGCCGCACCGGCATGCCGCACGGTACGGAGGCTCTCTGAATGGAAGCTGGCCGACACGTTGCCGTTGGCTGAACGTGTCGGTGCGGCCCGTGGGTCGATCCCCCAGGGCAGCGCCGGTCCGGGGCCCATCACCGGCCCGGAACGGCACCGGGGGTGCGGCCGCAGCCGCACCCCCGGAATGTCCTGCCGCTCGTCGGTGAGCAGCTCGGTCGTTCCCGCCGATCAGGGCGCCGGGAAGATCTTGCAGACGCCGTTCGACCGCTCGGCCGCCGGCACCCGGATGAACCCGGTCAGCGTGTAGCGGTTGCCCAGCTCCACGAAGTTCGAGTTGCCCGTGTAGTCGTTGGTCGTGTGGTTGGCCGAGTTCTTGCAGAGGAACTCGGTGTACTCCCGCACCGCACCCGGCTTGCCACCCGAGGCGACGGAGGCGTCCGGCGTGTAGACCGCCGGCGAACCGGCCACGGTCGCACCCCACACGTCGTCCGACCCTGCGGCCGACGGCGTGGCGTCGACCTTCTTGGTCACGTGGAAGATGAACCGGGTGAACGGGTAGGTGTTGTTGCTGATGGTCGTGGAGCCCGGAGCGATGCCGTTGACCGTCCACTGCTGGGCGGAACCCCGCAGGTACGGGAATGCCCGGAAGCTGGCCCAGCTCATCCACCACACCGCGTTGTTGATGTTGTTGATGGTGGTCGTCGATGCCTCCACCGGCTTCGAGTCGTTCTCGAAGGGGAAGAACGCCGCAGCCGGACCGGCTCCGTCGGTGTCCACCTTCTTGACGCAGGTCCCGGCGTTCGGGTCGAAGCCGATGAAGCCCCGGAACGTGGCCTGCGTACCCGAGGCGGAGTTCATGCCGATGGGCTCGATCACCTGTCCGGCGTCGGCCGGATTGCCGGTGATCTGGTCCCAGGTGGTGATGGAGCAGTTGTAGATGCCCTGGATCTGCGCCAGCGTCAGGTTGCCCGGCGACCGGGTGCCGTAGGTGACGACGGACAGGCCGTCCTTGCCGATGGCCCAGAAGTTGGCCGTGGACTCACCCGAGGAGCCTGGGCCACGGGACGAGCGGGCCATGTCGAGCTCACCGGCGATGAGCTGCTTGACACCGGTGGACGATCCCGTCGGGAACAGCTGGGAGTTCACGTCGTGGTCCCAGTTGCCCTTGATGTCGGTCTGCGGGTTGGTGGTCGAGCCGTCGAAGCCGACGCACTTCCGCGTGTTGCCGGCCGGGGTGGTCGGGAACCCGTTGATCGTCTCGCAGCCCTTGGCCTGGTTGTAGACGACGTCGAATTCCTGGTTCACCCGGTAGGTGGTGTCGGACCCGCCCGAGACCAGCAGGTCCGGGAGGTCGTCGTAGCCGGACGGCTCCGGCGCCAGGGCGCCGGCGGAGCCGATGCTCGTGAGGAGGGTCGCTCCGGCGATGGCGCCGGCGACCAGGGACTTGAACTTCATGGTGTCTCCCTCGAGGTGAGTGGTGGGTTGGACTTGCTGGGTTGGGGAAGGGTCCGGCCGACCGTCGGGGTCGACCGGACCCCGGGGGGATCAGGCCAGCGCCTGCTGACGGCGCATGAACACGAAGCCGCCGATCAGCACGAGCGCGCCGACCACCGGCAGGAGGATGGCCACGGGGGCCTCGGGGATCACGCCGCCGGACTCGACGATCGTGAAGGGGATGTCGGCGGCCTGGTTGTTGTTGAACAGGCTGTCGTTGGTGACCCGCACGTAGCAGGTCGTGAACTTCTGGATGCCCGCCGGGGCGACGTCGGCGTCCGCGAAGCAGCCCCAGGGCTGGTCACCCGAGGGGTCCGGGCCACGGAAGACCGTGTACGCCGTGGTGCCGCTCCCGGTCGGGGTGGCGAACGGGTTGATGCTCGACAGCGGGGCGCAGTCCTGGCCCGGGTTGAACGTGGGGTCGGTCGACAGCTTCTTGCAGATGTCGACGTAGATCAGCTTGTTGGGGGCCTGGCCGGACCAGTTGACCGTGACGGGCGCCTCGGTCTGGCCGGGGGCGAAGGCCACCGGGTTCGGGTTGACCGTACCGGTCGGACCCTGGGCGCCGGCCGGTGCGGCCACCGACAGGCTCAGGAGGAGCACCCCGGCGACAGCCGCAGCACCCAGCACTCGCTTCATCATGTTCAACAGCCTTTCGTCAGGGACGGCCCTCGCCGCCAGGGGCGACAATGCGGGACCCGGAACGGGCTGGCAATGGCTCCGCGGCAGTGTTCCGCCGGTGTTCGTGACCAGTTCATCTGCCGCTCCGCTGATCGTCTGCTGGGGGCGATCCGGACACCTCCGGTTCGCTTCGGTCGACCCGCCCGGCGCAGTCCCGAGGCCGTACCGGGGCCGTACCGCGAGGCCACATCCGGCCACCGCGCGGGGTCGAGCCGACTCAGTACGTGACCGGGAGGAACGAGTTCAGGTTGAACAGGACCAGCACGACGCCGATGGCGACGACCGGTCCGCCGATCACGACGGCCACGCCCAGGCTGTAGCGCCGCCGCAGGTCCCGGGCGGCGAACGCCCCGGCGACGGCCACCATCGCCCCCGCCAGCAACAGGACGGCACCGGACGCCGGACGCTCGTCGAAGGAACCCACGTCCTCGGAGTCCGACACCGGCACCCGTGCGTCCTCGGGCACCTCGGGCTGCGGCCCGGATGCGGACGCCGTGACCACGACGCGCTCGCTCGAGAACGGACCGCCGGCGCTGGTCACCAGGGTCAGCCGCGTCGGCCCGTCGGCCACCATGACCTCGGTCTCGCTGCCGTCCACCTTGGTCACCTCGGTCACCTTGTACACGTAGACGCGGTCGTCCCGGGTCCGGACGAAGATCCGGTTCCCGCCGACCAGCTGGTCGATCTGGCCGAACGGATAGCTCCACAGCGTCGAGTGACCCAGGATCACGGTGTTGCCCTGTCCGGGCGGGGCGCTCCCCTCCCGCCAGCCGGGTCCGCCCCGCAGCTGCACCGGTTCCGCACCGCGGGTCACGACCTGGTCCATCCCCAGGATCGGGATCTGCAGGAGCAGCGCCGCCTCACCGACGGCCACCTCGGTGGCCGGCTCCCGGTACTCGTCCCGGAGGTGCTGCTGACGGACGCTCGCCGACTCGGGCAGCAGGAACACGATGAGCAGTGCCAGGGCGAGCAGACCTCCCAGCACGGCCAGCACGACCACCCGTCCGCTTCGACCCCCGCCCGACGACCCGGCGGAGTCGGCGTCGTCGCCGGCCTCGGGATCGGTCGGCAGGGGATCGGTCGGCACGGGATCGGTCGGCACGGCGTCGCCCGGCGGGGCGTCGGGGTCCGGCCCGTACGACGGCACGTCGAAGCCGTCCGGATCGTAGGCGGACGGCCATCCGGGAGCGTCGGGCGCTGCTGTGTCCTGCACGCTCACCCGAAGCCGCTCCTGCGTTCGTAGAGCTTCCAGACGACCATGGCGAACAGCGCTCCCAGCCCCAGGGTCACGGCCCGGTCGAGCGGCGGCAGTGTCTGGCCGGGAATGGGCAGGGGCATCCGCCGGGACACCGCCGTGCCCGTCGCTCCGGTGGATGAACCTGCGGCACCCGACGAGGCAGCGGCATCGACCGCTCCACCCACCGCCGCCCCGGCGTCGAGCTGTTCACCGGCGACCTCGGCGGCCAGTTCGTCGAATCCGGCCGGGATGTCGGACGACCCCGTGTCGAACCCCGGATCGCTGAAGCCGGCGTCGAACCCGGCGTCGAAACCGGAGCCCGACCCCGCGTCCGTCGGGACGGGCGGCTCGGGGGTCGCCGGTCCGGTGCAGAGCTTCACCGGCGATCCGGTGAGCACGCCGCTCGGCACCCACGGGGTGCCGTCGTCGCTCGTCGAGACGGTCCCCTTGGCCGACGCGCAGTTCGACTCGACGATCCGGTCCGCGGCGGCCAACGCCTCGCTGACCATCGCCGGGGTCAGTCGGCCGTCTCCCAGTTCGGCGGCCCGGACCTGACCCGCGGTGACCTGCAGGCGGATGAACGAGGCCGCCGCGTTGGCCTCGTCCGCGGTCAGTCCACTCGCCGGGACGTAGGCACGGTTCACCCAGGCGATCGGGTACGCGCCCTTCGCCGGGTTGGTCGCCGCCGCCAGCGGCTTCCCGCCGTCCAGCGCCACGGCCGCACTGATGCTGTCCGGGGTCGGTGACAACCACTCGCCGGCCGCGTTGCGGACCTGGGCCCGGAACAGGGGCACCCGCTCGGACGGCGGCTTGGCTGCGTTCAGCGCCACCGCCTCGGCGGCGGCACCGGTCGCAGCTGCGGCGATCGTGCCGCCGAGTGCGACCTCGCTGCCGGCCGGGTCCAACCCGCCGAAGATCGTCGAGACGACGTTGTCCATCCCCTGCCGGGACGGGGTCAGGAACCCGGGCCACAACTCGCTGGGGACGTCCTCCGGGTCGCTGCCGGGTGTCGCTGCGAGCGCCGCCCGACGCTGCGCCCCGGCGGTGATCGCCACGTAGGCGTCCAGGTACTGGTTGAACGCGTCGCCGTCGCTGCGCACCAGCGGTCGGGCGCCTCGGATGGGCGGCACCAGCCGGTAGCCGTCGGGGAGGACCGGCCCCATGTCCCGGACGAAAGAGCCCGAGTTCCAGACGTTGTTGCCCACGTAGAACGTCTCGACGAGCGACTCGCCGCCCAGCCGCAGGTCCGCCGTCAGCAGGATCCGGTCGGCCTGGGTGCACTCGACCAGCGGCTCACCGGTCTGCTCGTCGACCTCGTCGCACCGGGTCGGGAACAGGCCGATCTCCGGCACGAACCCGAACACCTCCAGACCGACCGCCTGCACCGGCGCCGAGACGACCCCGCGGCCCGACTGCTGCAGCGCCGCCCGCTGGGCGTCGGTCAGGTCGACCCCCGAGACGATCAGGTCCACCTCACCGTCCACGAACGACGCGCGGGCGTCCTGGGTGCCCGAGACGATGTACTCGATCGAACTCCGGCGCTTCGCCGTGTCGAGCTGCTGGATGTTCGCCAGCGCTGCGGGCACGACCTCAGCGGTGATGCGGGCGTTCAGCACCACCGGATCGGTGGTGGTACCGCCGGACTGCGCGGGCGCGACGACCGGCATGAACACCCATGCGACCGCCACCGCCGCTGCGGCCAGTCGGAGCACCAGACCACGGCGGGTCATCGCCGCGACACCGCCGCCCGACCGCCCTTGGCGGCGAACAGTCCGGCTGCGACCAGGGCCGCTCCCATCAGGAACGTGAACAGCACGTCGCTGTTCTCGGGTCCGGCGCTGCCGGTCGCCCCGACAGCCGTCCCGCTGGGGCTCGCCGCGCCGAATCCGGCGGCGAACTCCTCGGCCAGTGCGGCCTCCTCGGCGCTCGCGGCGCTCGCACCCTCCACGGCACCCTCGGCGACGGCGCCGGCCTCACCGGCCACGGCGGTCTCACCGGCCACGGCGGTCTCACCGGCCACGGCGACCTCGGCGCCGGCGGCTCCGGCTG